>TARA_R110002049_G_scaffold209158_2_pt1 | contig 187875 bp, 183 predicted proteins | sample TARA_R110002049 | Tara Oceans TARA_R110002049 (sample SAMEA4396941) | marine metagenome | biome: Polar Biome; feature: [SRF] surface water layer (ENVO:00010504); material: water (ENVO:00002006), including particulate matter (ENVO:01000060) such as... | depth 5 m | reverse complement strand
AGCTATATGAACTACAACAGTGAAATTTGTGGGGATCGCTCAGGGTCAGTGTCGATTGATTCTAAAAGTATGGTGGTTATGTGTGGAACTGAACTACCGGCACCAGCATTATGAATGCAGTGTTCGTAATTAGATGTTCTTTATGCCTCAGGGTCAGTCGCTCGGTAATTGCTCCTGCATTACTCTATCACCTACATCCATGTAGGCGTCTTTGATATCCATATCATCGCGACACTTGAATAACCCTATACATCGTAACCAAGACTAGGAGAAAGCCATCTCTCGACTTGTTTTAAATCCATGCCTTTTCGATGACTATAGTCTTCCACCTGATCTTTATTGATCTTGCCCAAGCCAAAGTATCTGGAATTGGGGTGTGAAAAATACCAGCCTGATACTGCGGCCGTAGGATACATGGCAAATGATTCTGTTATCTCTATGCCCGTTTTCTTTTCTACATCGAGCAACTCCCACAACAAACCTTTTTCGGTGTGATCAGGACATGCAGGATAACCGGGGGCAGGGCGGATGCCTTGATAGGCTTCGCTAATTAAATCTTCATTGTTCAGCACTTCATCTGATGCATAGCCCCAGAACTCTTTTCTAACGCGTTCATGTAAGCGCTCAGCAAAGGCTTCAGCAAGACGGTCGGCGAGTGCTTTTAGCATGATGGCGTTATAGTCATCGTGATCGGCTTCAAAAGCTTTGATCCTATCTTCCATCCCGAATCCAGCAGCAACAGCAAAGGCACCGAAGTAATCTTCAATTTTGGTTTCCTTGGGCGCAATGAAATCGGCTAAAGCAAAGTTAGCTTGGCCAGGTGGCTTTTGTGTTTGTTGGCGTAGAGAATGAATCGTGGTTAATAGGCCGTCACGTTTTTCATTGGTATAGACTTCAATATCGTCATGGCCAATTGAATTCGCTGGAAAAAGTCCGAATATCCCTTTTGCTGAAAACCATTTTTCACTAACAATTTTTTCCAACATTGCTTTCGCATCATTAAATAATTTTGTTGCTGCTTCACCAACAACATCATCATTTAAGATCCTTGGGTATTTTCCTGCCAATTCCCACGCGATAAAAAACGGCGTCCAGTCGATATTCGCGGCCAGCTCTTCTAAGGGATAATCATCGAAAACTTTAATACCCAGTTGCTTGGGCTTTGTTGCTTTGTAATCGTCCCATTCTATTGGTGTGCGATTCTCACGTGCATCTTCTATGCTTAACCATTTAATCTTTTGTTGCTTACCCGCATGGCGTTCACGAATCGTATCGTATTCCACTCCGATCTCTTTAACAAAGTCAGCTTTCATATCGGTGCTGATTAATTTTGTTGAGACACCGACTGCACGTGAGGCATCTTTCACATGCACGACAGGGTGGTCGTAACCCAAATCAATTTTAACTGCAGTATGCGCGCGCGATGTTGTTGCACCACCGATCATTAAAGGTAAGTTAAAGTCCTGACGTTGCATTTCTTTGGCAACGTGCACCATTTCATCTAGCGATGGTGTAATGAGCCCACTTAAACCAATGATATCTGCATTATGTTCTTTTGCCGCATCTAAGATCTTTTGCGATGACACCATTACGCCCAAGTCGAATACTTCAAAGTTATTGCACTGTAAAACGACACCCACAATATTTTTTCCAATGTCATGCACATCACCTTTAACGGTCGCCATAATAATCTTACCGTTACTTTGAAGTTCGCCATCTTCTTTTCCTGCTTCTATGTAAGGAATCAGATAGGCCACCGCTTTTTTCATGACGCGTGCGCTTTTCACAACCTGTGGCAGAAACATCTTGCCCGCGCCAAACAGGTCGCCAACGACATTCATGCCGTCCATCAATGGTCCTTCAATAACGTGTATTGGTTTTTCTGCTTGTTGTCTTGCTTCTTCGGTATCTGCTTCGATGTAATCAGCAATACCTTTTACCAGGGCATGGGTTAATCTTTCTCCAATAGTGCCTTTGCGCCATTCAAGATCGACTACCTTTTCTTTTGCTGCCCCACCTTTTACCGTTTCCGAAAATCCTACCAGCCGATCTGTTGCATCATCACGCCGGTTTAATAAAACATCTTCTATGTATTCCAATAAATCTTTTGGGATTTCGTCATAAATACCCAATTGGCCTGCATTGACTATCGCCATATCCATGCCCGCTTGAATACCGTGATACAGGAAAGAAGCATGCATAGCCTCACGTACTGGGTTATTACCCCGGAAAGAAAATGAAACGTTACTTAATCCACCGCTGACTAATGCATGGGGCAGGTGTTCTTTAATTAGACGTGTTGCTTCAAAGAAGGAGACAGCATAGTTATTGTGTTCTTCCATGCCTGTCGCAACAGTAAGAATATTCGGATCAAAGATGATGTCTTCGGGTGCAAAACCGACTTTATCGACCAAGATATCATAGGACCGTTTGCATAAATCAAAACGACGTTCGGTTGTGTCTGCCTGACCAGATTCATCGAAGGCCATGACCACTACAGCGGCGCCATAACGCTTGACTAATTTCGCGTGCTCAATGAATTTCTCTTCACCTTCTTTCAGGCTGATCGAATTGACGACGCATTTTCCTTGAACGCAACGCAGACCTGCCTCAATGACAGTCCACTTGGATGAATCGATCATAATAGGGACGCGACAGATGTCGGGTTCGGATGCAATTAATTTTAGAAATTCAGCCATCAACAGCTCAGATTCGAGCATGCCTTCATCCATGCAGATATCAATTATCTGCGCACCGTTTTCGACCTGTTGGCGTGCTACTTCTAAACCAGCATCCAGATCTTCATCTTCTTTAATTAACTTCAGAAATCTAGGGGAACCTGCAACATTAGTGCGTTCACCCACATTCACAAAATTCACCTCTGGGGTAATATTGAAGGGTTCTAGGCCGCTGAGTCTTTGACAGACAGGTAAATCGGGTAATTGCCTTGGCGCAATACGATTTACCGCATTGGCCATAGCCTTAATATGGGCGGGAGAGGTCCCACAACAACCGCCAACGATGTTCAATAAACCTGATTCAGCCCATTCCTTGATATGATCTGACATCGGATCGGCGTCGAGGTCATATTCGCCGAATTCATTGGGCAGACCGGCATTCGGATGTGCACTAATATAACATTGCGAAAAGCTAGAAAGTTCTTCAATATATTGACGTAAGTCATTGGGGCCTAAGGCACAATTCAGTCCTACTGTAAGTGGATTTGAATGCCTGACAGAATTCCAAAAGGCCTCGGTTGTTTGACCTGTAAGTGTGCGTCCTGAGGCATCGGTAATCGTGCCAGAAATCATGATTGGACGATTAATGTCGTGATCTTCGTAATATTGATCGATCGCAAATAATGCGGCCTTGGCATTTAAGGTATCGAAAATGGTTTCGACCAGGATCAGGTCTGCTCCACCATCAATTAGCCCACGTAATGCCTCGGTATAGGACTCGACCAGCTCTTGATAGGTGACATTTCTAAAACCGGGGTTGTTTACGTCGGGTGATATCGAACAGGTCCGGTTCGTTGGACCGAGAACACCCGCAACAAACTTCAAGCCACCTGTTTTTACTTCATATTCATCAGCAACTGAACGGGCGAGGGCGGCGCCTTGTTTATTGAGATCGTAGACCAAATCTTCCATCTGATAATCGGCCATCGCTATCGAGGTCGAATTAAAGGTGTTTGTCTCAACAATATCGGCACCAGCATCAAAATAGGCCGCATGAATTGCCTTAATAATGTCTGGCCGGGTTAGTGAGAGGAGGTCATTGTTCCCTTTCAGATCACAGGGGTGTTCGCTAAAGCGTTCTCCACGATAATCGTTTTCTTCCAGTTTATAGGACTGAATCATCGTCCCCATAGCGCCATCCAGAATCAAGATGCGTTCCGCCATGAGTTGTTTAATTTGTTCTGTTTTATCCGTCATTTCGCTTATTAATTCTTCTCGATTATAGCGATTGGCGGATTTGCTTGATGTGCCGTCAACTCGCTTAGTTTTAAAATATTAAGCGAGCGCGGTTTTTTCTGGTTACGCCTGAGCCTGGCAACAGTGTTAGCTGTCGTCGCAGCGCTCCTCAGAACGTATTTTGAGGTTGCGAATTATAGACTAAGATATTCATTTTTCCAAGATTAGCTCATTTGGAACAGCAATAAGCTATTTTGTAATGGCATGTGAGGTCTTGGGGCGCATAACAAACCAAGCGATATAACCGATTGGCCAGGCTAATAGAGGCCAATATCCTAATTCCAGACCAGTGATATTCTGAACTAGGCCACTAAGAAAAGTTAAAACAATCGCGACTATAAATAGCAAAGGTAATATTAAGCCTTTAACTCCCATATCTCGTGTGGCGGAATCACCATATATCCAAAGAATGCTACAGACATAGACTGAACATAAAATGATGAAGACAAATACTTCTGTTGCGTTGCTGAATGTAAAAGACATCGTCTCTCTCCTAATCTTTCATGTGATGTTTGGGGTTCACTGGACGCATCGTTGCATTGGCTATTAGTGCAACAAGCAAGATAACCGCCATCAAATACATCGTTGTGTTGTAAAGACTTGATGTCGGATCCACTGTTCCAGCCGGCGCTATCTCCATTAATTTACTTATGGTCACTGTTTTTGCAGCGACCAATTGATCCAATTGTTCTATTCCAGCACCGAATGCCGCTTGAAACTCAGCAGGGCTTATTTTTGTAATTAAGTCATTTATCGCATTTTTAACTGATATTTCACGCAAAGATGTAATTGCGAGAGGACCAAACACACCGGCACTGGCCCAAGCGGTTAATAATCGGCCATGGATGCCACCCACATATTTCGTACCAAAGATGTCGGCTAGATAGGCGGGGATTGTCGCAAAACCACCGCCATACATGGTGAAGATAATCATGGTTGCGGCGTAGAAATACACCAACCAGACAACGGATGGATTTACGCTAACCTGTTGCGCTGTATAGGGAATTGAGCAATATAAAATAATGCCTAATGTGAAAAATACCCAATAGGTGTTTTTGCGACCGAGATAATCAGACGCGCTGGCCCAAACAAAGCGGCCCATCATATTAAACGCGCTGATCATGAGCACATAGGTCGAGGCAAAACCGAAATCAACAATATTGGGTAGGGTAGAGCCAAAGATTTCATTCATCATGGTCTTGGCAACGGCTAAAACGCCAATACCTGCGGTTACGTTAAAACAAAGTACTATCCATAGTTGATAGAATTGAGGTGTCTTTAATGCTTCATCGATATGTACGCTATGTTGACTGATCATTGCGTGTTGACTGTCTTCTGATGGTGGTTCCCATCCTTTCGGCTTCCAGCCTTCACTGGGTACACGGTATCCAAAGGCAGCGCACATCATAATAACAAAATAGATTGCGCCTAAGGTGAAGAAGGCCTCTGCAACTCCAACTGTGCCAGTTCCAACGACATAAACACCCGCATCGCCTGGTACTAACATATTGGCAACGTCATTCGCGCCAACAATAACCACTTCTTGTAGGCTGCCAGCGATATCAGCTAAACGACGTCCTGATTCGTCTGTTGTTAAGGTGACACTTTCAACTGTTCCCAGGTATTCGGGAGCTTTATAAAACATCTTGATGAAAGGCTCGATCATAAATTTGGCTATCATCGCACCACCACCAAAACCCATAATGGCGATACCCGTAGCCATCCCACGCCTATCAGGAAACCAACGAATTAATGTACTAACTGGAGAGACATAACCTAGTCCCAAGCCACAGCCACCAATAACACCGTAGCCGAGATAAAGTAGCCAGAGTTGCCCGGTAAGTATGCCAATGCCACCGATCATAAAGCCACCACCCCAACAGCAGGCAGCAACGGTGCCGACCATCCTCGGACCAACTTTCTCCAACCATTTACCTGCCACCGCTGCGGATAAACCGAGAAAAACAATAGCAACAGTAAAAACCCAAACAACACTTTTTAAAGACCAATCATCCGCGGCACTGGTGACGACCCCAAGGCGTTTGATTAAAGAAGGATTGAATAGACTCCATGCATAAACGGAGCCGATGCAAAGGTGAATTCCTAAAGCAGCAGGGGCAATCAACCAGCGGTTAAAGCCTTCTTTGGCTACGATGTGTTGTTTATACAATTTATCAAGCATGAAATGATAACTCCCCTGTCAGGATTCATATGTGCTTATTCATTACTCAACACATATAGGCAGACTTTTATTTTAAATTATTTTTATGCCATATTTTTAAGAAACATTGAAAAAGTTTAATTTGACTAACTCAGGATAATCAGTATTCTGCGCGATTGAAAGTATTAGGTGCCAACTGTGTCATCACAGTTGTCTTAAACGGGAAGTCGGTGCGTATTTTTACTATTCCGACGCTGCCCCCGCAACGGTAGACGAGTTAAAATTTATTCATTAAGTCACTGTGTCGTAAGTCTAAAAACGATATGGGAAGGCGAATAAATCAATGCCTAGCATTACTCGTAAGCCCGGAGACCGGCCTGATATTACTAGACCACGCTGCGGGCGGCTGTGAAGGCTATTATTCTGTATACAGAATTCTCTGTAGACACCATATTAGCTCTTAGTTACTCCCAGCATAAATATAATCAATTGGTGCGGCGGGCATCACGGGAGTTTTATCTAATGTTACGTTTCAGTATTTTATTAAGTTGTTTTTCCATACTTATTTCACTTTCACTTCAGATATCAGCAGAAGCTATTAATAGTTATGACGAACTGGTTGTGACGGCTTTCAGAACACCAACACAACTCGATGCTATTGGCAGTGCATACACAATCATTACTGCTGAAGACATTGAAAACAGACAAGCACTGACGGTATCGGATTTATTACGCACAGTCCCTGGCATTGAAATTGATCGTAGTGGTCCAGTTGGGACATTTACAACGTTACGTATGCGCGGAGGAGAAAGTAACCATACATTAATCATTATCGATGGTGTGGTCGTTAATGATGAATCACTAGGAAGCATCTATAATTTTGCCGACTTGTTGACGACAGACATTGAGCGTATCGAAGTCATCCGCGGTCCGCAAAGCGCCGTATGGGGTAGTGAAGCACTCTCCGGTGTAATTAATATTATTACTAAAAAAGGTGCTGGCAAAACGGCCATTACGGCAAACTTAGAAGGTGGTTCGTTCAATAGCAAAAGGGTTAGCGGTAGTATTTCTGCTGGCACAAAACGCTATGACTACAAGTTAAGTGCGAGTAAATTCAATACCAAAGGTACAGACATTGATTTAACTAGCGACAAGGACGGTTATGATAATAACCGTTTGGGATTTAGCGGCAGTTTTAGGCCGAATGATAAACTTGATATTAGTTCATCGCTCAATCATACAAACTCAGAGAATGAGTTTGATAATTGTACTCTTGTGAATACCAGTACGGATGTTTGTGAATCTTCAAATGATTTTACTTATGGATCATTAAAAGTTACTCATAACTCCTTTGATTATCATTGGCAAAACAGCCTTAAAACAACGTTCAAACTGATTGATCATGAAAACTTTGCAAACAATACTCAATCAGCAGCTCAGTCGTCAAATGGATACAATATAGCCCTGCAAAGTTCGGTGTTCTTTAAAACTTCTCAATTTCTAGATGCCAACCATGCTTTTACATTGGCTTATGAATTTGAATCAACCGATACCAGCTCGATTAATTTCGGAACATTTGGTACAACGGCAAGTGTAGATCAAGATAATACTGTTCACAGCTTTATTTCAGAGTACCGGATTTCGTTTCTGGAACGATTACATCTCTCTGTCAGTGGTCGTCATGACGATCAAAGTCTGCATGACGAATTTACTACTTATCGAACAACAGCCGCGTTTGTTATCCCTGAAACCAACTCGCGGCTTCATGCTAGTTACGGCACCGGCTTTAAAAACCCGACTATTGGGGATACAACCAGTGTCTTTGGGACGACTTTTTTAGGTAATCCAAACCTGATCCCGGAAACATCAAGAAGTTGGGATGCGGGTATCGAACAGTCTTTGTTCAATGATCGAATTATTTTTGATGCCACTTATTTTCAGGAGAGACTGGAAGATGAAATATCTACAAACTTTTTAGCCCCTACGTTTACTACAGCTGAAACCATTAACTTATCAGGCATCAGTAAACGCAGAGGTTATGAACTTTCTTTGACTGCCAGCCTGACAGATAAGACGGATCTAAGTGCTTCTCATACCTATACGGATTCTGTGCAGGATCAAAAGGGTACCGGTACATTTACGCGTGAGGTAAGACGACCGCCACATATTACCAGTCTTAATTTAAACCATCGGTTTTATGAAGATCGAGCCAATTTTAATATTGATCTATTTCATAATGGTGATGATCGAGATACAGGTAGTAAATTAATAAAACAATACACATTGGTTAATCTTGCTGCATCTTTCGATGCTACAAAATACGTAAACCTATATGCCAAAATAGATAACCTGACCAATCAAGTCTATCAATCACCCATCGGTTTTTTCTCCAGTGGTATTGCAGCTTATGCAGGTATCAATTTGACCCTAAATCCGTAATAATAATGGACATTAAATGTTGTCGTTTAACTGGAGTATTTCTATGAATAAGTTTTTAACTGAAAAACATGGCCTGTTTTATTTATTGATTATCATGGTAGTGGTGACACGCTTATTACCACACCCTATGGGTTTTACTCCTGTTGGTGCTTTAGGTCTATTTGCTGGCGCATATGTGATGAATCGTCGGGCATGGTTAATCCCCATTGCGGTTTTGCTCATTAGTGACATTTTCCTAGGTTTTTATAACCCCGCCATCATGCTTTCTGTTTATGTAAGTTTTGCATTGAGTGCAGTATTAGGACGTTATGTTTTATCTAAAAAACGAAGCGTTCTTAGAATAGGTGGTTCGGCTGTAGGTTCTGCAACAATCTTATTCGTATTGTCCAATTTCACCTTATGGGCTACTGGCTTGTATTATCCTTTAACGATGGAAGGATTAACCTTATGCTTTATAAAGGCAATCCCATTCTATGGCAATTCATTATTGGGTGACTTAATCTATGCTGCTGTTTTATTTGGTACCTATGAAGGTGTGAAGCAATGGTTTGATCAAGAGGCTAGTCCAACTATCGTATGAAGCGTGTTGTGCTTTCCTGGAGTTCAGGCAAAGACTCTGCCTGGACTCTTTTTCAATTGCAACAGACAGAAGGTGTTGTAATTGTTGGGTTATTAACAACAATTAATTCTGAGTTTAATCGCGTTGCTATGCATGCAGTTCGAGAAGAATTGTTAGATGCTCAAGCTGAAGCAGCCGGCTTGCCACTTTTTAAAGTGCCACTTCCTTGGCCATGTTCAAATACTGATTATGAAGATGCGATTAGAACTGCATTTGATGAGCTAAGGCTTGAACATAATGCAACTCATGTTGCTTATGGGGATTTATTTCTTGAGGACGTAAGGCAATATCGAATTGATTTGATGAAGGGGTCAAAATTAACACCTTTATTTCCGATATGGGGATTAAACACTACCTCACTTGCAGATGATATGTTATCAAGTGGCTTGTCTGCTTACTTAACATGTGTAGATCCAAAACAACTCCCGGAAAAATTTTCGGGACATAAATACGATAACACTTTTTTATCCCAATTAGATAACAATGTTGACCCCTGCGGTGAAAATGGTGAATTTCATACTTTTGTTTATTCAGGCCCAATGTTTGAATCAGATGTGCCCATTACAATTGGTGATTCAGTTAAAAGAGATGGGTTTGTCTTCACCGACCTAACGTTAGCGGATTAAATAATATTATGAGGATTGTATCTTTATTGCCAAGCGCCACAGAAATAATCTGTCAGGTAGGTTTGGGGGAATATCTTGTTGGCGTGAGCCATGAATGTGACTATCCTCCTTTTGTTAAAGAACTGCCCAATGTGACTGAAAGTCTAATACCGAAAAATGCCTCTAGTATAGAAATCGATGTCGCGGTACGAAAACAATTACTCACAGAAAAAGCCATCTACCATCTAGATATGGGCGTGCTTAAAGAATTAAAACCTGATTTTATTATTACGCAATCGCTATGTGAAGTTTGTGCTGTGGCTGAAGATGAAGTTTTAGAAGCCATTTGTGAACTTCCTGGTGATACGCAAATAATTAATCTTGAGCCGATGACGCTAGAAGATGTCTTTAATACATTGTTGTTGGTAGGAGAAGAAACAAATTTTAAACAACGGGCCAGATTGGCTGTCGATAAACTCAAGGAACGTGTTGAATCTGTTATTGAAATAACTGAAAAAAATATTCCGTTAAATGCAAAACCAAAACTTGTATTTCTTGAGTGGTTGAACCCCTTATTTAATGCTGGGCATTGGACGCCAGAATTGATTGAATATGCTGGCGGGATTAGCCTGTTAGGTAACAAGCACAAGCCTTCAAACACTATCTCTTGGGATAGTGTTGTTGACATAAACCCCGATGTTTTATTTGTTGCATGTTGTGGTTACAATTTAGAACGAACACTTTTGGATATGCCTATTCTTGAGATGAAAAATGAATGGGCTAATTTAATAGCTCCAAATCAAAACCAAGTCTTCGTGACTGATGGCAATGCTTATTTCAGTCGGCCAGGACCGCGGCTAATTGATGGGCTAGAGATTATGGCTCATGCATTACATCCTGATGTACATGGTTTACCAGGAGGTTTATTGCCGGCATTAAATTATATGGGAAATTAATTATGGGTAACAGATTAAGCGCAATCTATACAAAAACAGGAGATGATGGCACTACAGCTTTAGGTAATGGTGAACGCATTGACAAATCAAATATTCGTGTTGACGTAATGGGAGATGTCGATGAACTAAATAGTATCTGCGGTGTGCTAGGCGCGAGCGGCATTCCCGATGATGTCTCTGGCTATTTACTCAACATACAGCATCGATTGTTTGATATCGGTGGTGAACTGGCAATACCCGGCAATGCGGCCATTGATCCTGTTAGTGTCGATAGGTTGGAAGAACTCATCGATACTTACAATGAAGATTTGCCGGCCTTAAAAGAATTTATTCTACCTGGCGGGTCACTATCTGCGTCAGTTTGTCATTTAGCGAGGAGCGTGTGTCGAAGAGTGGAACGTAATTTAGTCTCTATGGGTAGAAATGAATACATTAATCCAGAATCATTGCGTTATATTAACCGACTTTCTGATCTGTTTTTTGTATTAGCGAGAGTGCTAAATCAAGAAAAAGGGGGTAAAGAAATATTTTGGGATAGCGAACGATTGAAACGTTCGGTTTAATTACTAATACTTTTTTTCTAGCTCCATGATGCGTCCCTCACGTTTCATATTTAGCTTTCCTAAAAACGACATGCCAAGCAGAGTGATTACAGGGAAATCACCTTCGTGTACAACACCTTCTATATTTCGTAATTCGATGTTGCCGATCCGTACTCTTTTTAAATTAACGATATAGATTTCATCTTTCCCCGAAGCTGTATATGAAACCCCTTTTTTGCCTATTAATTTGTAATCTATACCAAGGCGCTTGGCAATATTGCTATTCATCGAAACAGCACTAGCACCTGTGTCGACAACAAAGTGCACAGAAAACCCATTAATACTTCCACTAAGGCTATACATGCCCCCGCTATCGGGAGCTAGGATAAGTTTTTCACCACTAGTAGGTTTTTTAGCCTTGTTAGTGCCAAAATGTGAGCCTAAAGTATAGTTTTTTTGTATCCCATCAACTTCAATAATCGCCTCTTTGCTATTTGCTTCAACCAACAAAACACCTTCAGGGCTAGGGGTGTCTTTTATCAGTACACGGCGTTCCCCATCGATGGTCACAATAGCTTTGTTTTTAAAAAGTCCATTAATAATAATCTTTTCAACCGCGATTGCAGGGTTACTTGCAAATAAGGCAAAGAAAAACAATGCAAAAACAAATTGATTTTTCGTAGAACGGCTCATTAATTTATGATTAACCAAATGCGTAAATTTATTATTTATCTTTAAATTATTAAATGTAATGATTAAATAATTAATCTTACATAAATTATTTAATTAAAATGATTATTATTCTAAAGCCTGATACAGATAAAACTAGCATTGAATATGCTGATTTAATCGCCTATCTCGATAATCTACCTAATATTACGGTTCGCATGCACGAGGAGTTGGGTGAACAGCAGCGTTTGACTGAATTTTATCTCGTTGGCGACACCATGCCTCTTGATGACGCTCATATTAGTAATTTTCCTTTGGTTGAAAGAGTCGTCCGCGTATCGAGAGAATATAAAGTTTTGGGTCGACATAATGAAGATGTTCGCACCAATTATTTTGATTATAACGGGGTCAGGTTTGGTCAGGATGAATTTCATGTGTTTGCTGGTCTTTGTGCTGTTGATACGCCTGAGCATGTTGAAATCGTGATGAAGGCTTTAAAAGAGCTAGGTTTAAATTGCACGCGGATGGGCGCGTATAAACCACGTACAAATCCTTATTCATTTCAGGGGTATGGCAAAAAATGTCTGCCTTATGTTTTTGAATTGGCGGGCAAATACGATATCAAAGTGATCGCAATGGAGATCACTCATGACGTTCACATCGAGGAGATTAGTAATGCACTCGAGCAAGCTGGAAACCCTAGTGGAGTTATGTTGCAAATTGGCACCCGAAACACTCAGAATTTTGAATTATTGAAAGCGGTAGGGCGCCAACGAGAATTTCCGGTATTAATAAAACGTGGGTTTGGGATCACACTAGAAGAGTCATTGAATGCCGCAGAATATCTGGCCAGTGAAGGCAATCATAATATTGTTTTCTGTCTACGAGGGATGAAAACAAACATGGGAGACCCACATCGTAACCTTGTGGATTTTGCCCATGTGCCGGTAGTTAAACGATATACACATATGCCGGTTTGCATTGATCCGTCTCATTCCGTTGGTTCGCGTGAAACTGGTCCAGAAGGGATTTCAGATGTTATGCATGCCGCAGCACAAGGTGTCATTGCTGGTGCAAACATGGTGCTCGCTGATTTTCACCCGGACTCTACAAAAGCTTTGGTTGATGGCCCACAAGCATTAAAGATGAATGAGTTAGAGTGGTTTGTTGAAGATTTGCAAATTGCCAGAGATGCATTTTTGGCACGCAAACAATGTTGTGATAAACACAACAAATAATCGACTTATATTGTAATTTCTTTGTGTTTTGGAATAGTGCTTATGTTCCAGTTTTTGATCGACCAATTTAATAAAGAGTCAAGGTCGGAATCAATAGCTTCGGATGGAGGTGACTGCCCAAGAAACTGAAGCGCCTCGAAAATTACTTTAGAAGGCTTTTCAATTTCGATTGCTGCTGCATGAGATTGTTTGCTTATTTTACTACCATCTTCATTCGTTGCGATAGGCAAATGAAGATACCTTGGCGTAGGGAATCCAAGGAGTTGTTGTAAGTATATCTGTCTTGGCGTTGAGTCAAGCAGGTCTGTACCCCTGACTATTTCATTGATGCCTTGTTCAGCATCGTCAACAATAACCGCAAGATGATAAGCAAAAAGTCCATCAGTACGTTTAATAATGAAGTCACCAATATCAGACTCTAACAGCTGTGTATATTCGCCTTGTAATAGATCGCAAACAGTAATTGGTTGATTATTAGTTGTAATGCGAATTGAACGCCCTGTTAGTCCATTAGCGACGCCACTACGACAAGTCCCCGCATATGGTTTATTTGACACTTCCTTACGAGTACATGAGCAAGGAAAAGTGAAGCCAAGAGAAGTTAAGGTTTCGAGGGCGGCCTCATATGCCTGAGTTCGCTGGCTTTGATAAATAACCTCACCATCCCAAGTTAAGCCTATAGATTCTAATTGACTGAGAATAAGCTTATCTGATCCCGGGGTTGTGCGAGGCAGATCTACATCTTCTATTCGAAGCAGCCATTTCCCTTTGTGTTGTCTGGCTTGTAGATAACTGGCTAATGCAGCAATGGTAGAACCGAAATGAAGAGGGCCGCTTGGCGATGGAGCAAAGCGGCCACGATATTCAGATCTAGTATTCGAATCAATAATTAAAACAAGTCAACCTAGTTGACGTTCTTTAATTTCGTCTAGCGTTTTACAATCAATACATTGTGTTGCGGTTGGTCTTGCTTCCAGTCTACGCACACCGATTTCAATACCACATACATCGCAATAGCCGTAATCGCCACTATCTAAAGTTAATATCGCTTCATCAATTTTACGAATTAGTTTTCTTTCACGGTCCCGTGTGCGAAGTTCAAGAGCAAACTCTTCTTCTTGTGACGCTCTATCACTTGGGTCTGGAAAATTTGATGCTTCATCTTGCATATGATGAACAGTTCGATCAACCTCTTCCATTAAGTCACGTTTCCATACATTAAGTATTTCACGAAAATGTTCTGTTTGTTCCGCTCCCATATATTCTTCACCTTTTTTTTCTGTATAGGGAGCAACTTTTGTTCTCTTGTTTGTTTTACTTATCTTGTCTTTTTTGGTGTTGATCTTGGTTACTTTTGCCATTCCTTCATTTTTCTTCTTGGTAGATTTAACGGGTTGTTTTTTTGCAACAGCTTTTTTCTTGGCAACTTTCTTTTTAGGAGTTGTTTTTTTCTGAGCGACTTTCTTTTTGGGCGCAGTTTTTTTCTTGGATACCTTCTTTTTCACAGGCACCTTTTTCTTGGTGGTTTTCTTCTTGGCGACCTTCTTCTTAGGCACCTTCTTTTTCACAGGCACCTTCTTTTTAGTCACTTTCTTTTTAGCAGTTTTTTTACTCGTTTTCTTCTTGGTAGCCATTCCAAGTCTCCGGCCAATAAAAATCAGCGTGCATCTATACCAGAAAGGTAGTGTCGAAGCAATTCATGATTGATAAATAACATTCATGAACTTAGCTCCGGGGATTCGACAAACATACGAGTTGCCCCGGCAACAGCTACTGGCATAGCTAAAAAATTAATAACCGGAATCATCGTTAAAAGCATGACCCCAGAACCAAAACCAAATGCAAGCTGGCGATTTAATCTGAATTTTTCGCGCTGCTGCTTAAAGTCAATATCATGGTTCCCCATCGGATAATCTCCGTACTCAATAGTTAACATCCATGCGGTAAACAAAAACCATATGAATGGTGCCGCCACGTTAACTATAGGCAATAAGAATAGTATCAAAAGAGGTGTCGCCCGGATAATGAAATATAGAATTTTTTGAAACTCAGACTTAAGTGCCAAGATCACAACCTCTATAAGTGCTTGCTCGTTTTCAGATATTATTTCACGGCCCGTTAGTGATCGCTCTACAGCAGCTGACAAAAAACCATTAAATGGAGCACCAATCAAATTGGCGATGATAGAAAAACAAAAGAAAACTATTGCTAAGGCAATAACCACAAATATAGGCCAAAGCAACCAGGTCAACCACTCTAACCATTGCCATTGGACTAAAAGGGTATCAATCAATTCATTTAGCGAATTGGCGCCATATATGATCGCAGTGGTAAATAAAAGACTATTTATGAGCAGGGGAATAAGGACATACACGCGAATGCCTGGTTTCAGGATCAATTTAAACCCAGAGAGCAAGTAGTGAACGCCCAATCGAAATTGTTTCATGTACAAGTACCTTATTTAAGGCAAAGAAACGGGTGTTTTAGCTGCCCAGCCATCTTTAATATGATCGACAACCACGGTGGTATAAATACCACCTCGAACATTGAAGATTGCTGTCAATCTCATATACCGTGGGGATGTCGCTGTAACTAGATCATCCAGTATTTTATTAGTAACAGCTTCATGAAAAGCGCCTTGGTCGCGGTAGGACCAGACATAAAGTTTTAATGCCTTGAGTTCTATACATAGATCGTCTGGAATATACTCAATTTCCAGTGTTGCAAAATCAGGCTGACCCGTTTTTGGACATAAACATGTAAATTCAGGCACATCTATCCTGATAGTAAAATCACGTTCAGGTTTCGGATTTGGAAATGTTTCAAGTGTATCAGTAGCTTGACTAGACATTCGGTAAAACTCTCTTTAGTTACAACAAAACGAACGATATCATAGTTCATTTATAATGTTGTTACATGTCTTATTCGTTATTCTTGTAATATGCAATATATTTATAAATATCAATTAATTACGGAATTAATATAAAGTTAATTATAGATTTAATTTTAGCTTGGACAGCGGCTTGAATCTCTAGTATTGTATCGCCCCATGCGTTTGTGCAATATAAAACTTTCAGGCTTTAAATCCTTTGTAGATCCAACCAATCTTATCATTCCCGGCAGTCTTGTTGGTGTGGTCGGGCCAAATGGCTGTGGCAAATCAAACATCATTGATGCTGTCACTTGGGTGATGGGGGAAAGTTCTGCAAAACATCTGCGCGGTGAATCATTAACAGACGTTATTTTTAGTGGTTCGAGCGCCAGGCAACCTGTCAGCCAAGCCTCTGTAGAACTGATTTTTGATAACACCGAGAAAAAGTTGGGTGGGCAGTATGCCAGTTACAATGAGATTTCAGTCAAGCGCCAGATTAATCGAGATGCCGTTTCAACTTATTTTTTAAATGGCACGCGTTGTCGCCGAAGAGACATCACTGCGATTTTTCTTGGAACAGGTCTGGGCCCCCGTAGTTACGCCATCATTGAACAGGGCATGATTTCAAGATTGATTGAGGCAAAACCCGAAGAATTAAGAGTATTTATCGAAGAAGCTGCCGGAATATCAAAATACCGTGAACGTCGTCGAGAAACTGAAAACCGCATCAGGCATACGAAAGAAAATATTGAACGATTAACCGATATTCGTGAAGAATTAGAAAAGCAGTTAAACCATTTACAACGACAAGCAAAAGCGGCGGAACGTTATAAAAAACTGAAGCAGGATCAGCGCAAGATAAGTGCTGAATTACTCGCATTGAACTGGCGCGATCTGAATAATGAAATGGATTTGCTCAAGGAAGAATCGACAAAAAGAGAAAATGCTGTAGAAGCCTCTATTGCAAAAGTACGTGAAACAGAAGCAGAGATAGAAAAACATCGAGATGGCTTGAGCGAAGCCAATCAACGCTTTAATAATACGCAGTCTGAATATTATAAAGTGGGCAGCGATATCTCCCAGTACGAACAAAAACTACAGCATACCCGAGAAAAAATCACCTCAATAGAAATAGAACTTGAGTCGGCTAGAAAAGCGCATGCTGATACGAACAGGCAACATGAACAAGATAAAGTTGAGTATGAAAAACTTCATGCTGAATTAGCAAGTCTCGAACCAAAACTTAATGGCTCAAGAGACGATAGTAATAAAGCATATGAAATCCTTAATAACGCTGAAGAAGCCATGCAAGGGTGGCAAACTGAATGGGATACATTCAATGAATCATTTTCTGAGTTTGCTAAACAAGAGCAAATCGATAAAACACGCTTGGAACACCTCGAATTTGGTCTCGATGAACTTGCCGAACGCAGGGTTATGTTAGAACAGGAAATATTAAAGTTTGAAGAATCAGAATTAAATAATAGTATTCAGCATTTAATCAACACCTTAAAAGAAGAAGAAGATAAACAAACCGCATTATTAAAGTTACATTCTGACAAACAAAATATAGTTAAAGAATATCGAGAAAAAGTCAGGGCTTTATCAACGGATCTTGATGCAGCTCGTCAAAAATATCAGCATTTAAAAGGTCGTTTAGCTTCCCTGGAAACATTACAACAATCTGTTGTAGATGATAATCAAGAATTAAGTGCCTGGTTACAAGAACATAATCTGGATCAACAACAACGCCTTTCTCAATCAATAAAAATTGATCCAAAATGGGCGCATGCATTGGAAACGGTCATAGGTAGTCATCTGCATGATATCTGTGTAAATGATATTAGTGCTTATTTAGATCGATTAGAGTTAGCCCCGGGTAAAATCGGACTTATTAACTCGGTTAGCAAGAATGCTCCAAGCGATTCAACTGAACATTCTCGCCTAATAGACCAAATTACAACTGATATTCGAATTCCCTCAGTGCTCGAAAATGTATTTCTTGCGAACTCCTCTGAAGAAGCTAGCAAAATGTTATCTAGCTTATCTGTTGGGCAAAGTGTTGTAACGGAGAAGGGCGTTTGGATGAGCCATGAATGGGTTATTGTTAATAATGCTAACGATACCAGTGATGGTGTTCTGAATCGAGAAGCAGAAATCACTGAACTCAAGCAAAATCTTGAGCAGAGTGAAGCAGAAATTAAAATTATAGAAATTGAATTACAGACTAATGAGACTGTTCTCGAAGATGCCGAACTAACGCTTGATAAGCAGCAAGCTTCATTAAGTAGTCAACAGCAAGAGATCTCCAATGTAAGAGCCAAATTAGCATCTTCTCAAACTGAATCTGAGCAACAAACTATTCGCTATCAACAATTTGTTGAGGAACGTGATTTAAATCAAGAGCAAAACCAGGCAGATAAAATTGAAATTAATTCTATAAAACAACGTTTGGAACAAATTGCTAAAGATAAGATTCAACTGCAAGAACAGCGGACTGAATTATCAAATGTAAAAGAACAGCACCGAGAATCCTTGAATACTGCAAGGACACGTTGGCAAGAAACTCATAACGAGAGTCACGGGATTGCATTACAGCTCGAGTCATACAGCTCACGACGAGCATCATATGAACAAGCGATCAAGCGAAATGATATACAAGTCTCTCAATTATCAGCCAAAATTAATGAATTAGAAAAAAGCTTGTCAGAAAACAAGTCACCCATTAATGAGCTACAAGAAAAAATTGAAATTTGTCTGAAAGATAAAATCCATGCTGAAAAGAATCTCAGCGATGCGAGAGCAAATGTGCAAGCTATCGAAGGCAAGATGAGAGAGTTAGAACAAGACAAGCATAAATATGAGCAAGGCTTGGAGAATCTTCGTTCAGATTTAGAAAAAGCAAAACTAGGTGTAAACAGTTGCCAGGTAAGACTTGAAACAGTTGAAGGACAATTGTCTGCAGAAGAGCAAAATGCAAAAGAATTGCTAGAAACCATGGAAGAGGGTGCTAATCAGGAAGACTGGAACAACCAATTAGAGGCACTGGATCGCAAAATCCAACGATTAGGCCCCATCAATCTTGCCGCTATTGACGAGTACACTCAAAATTCCGAGCGTAAAACATATCTTGATAGCCAGCATAAAGATTTAATTGAGGCATTAACGACACTAGAAAATGCTATTAACAAGATTGACAAAGAAACAAGAACTCGTTTTAAAGAAACATTCGATGAGCTTAATACAAATGTTAAGGAAATGTTCCCAAAACTATTTGGTGGCGGGCATGCATACCTTGAACTAACAGGTGATGATTTATTGCAAACTGGCGTTGCCATAATGGCTCGTCCTCCAGGAAAGAAAAACAGCAATATCCATTTGTTGTCAGGTGGTGAAAAAGCGTTAACCGCCGTTGCGCTAGTCTTCGGAATATTTAAACTGAACCCTGCTCCTTTTTGTATTTTAGACGAAGTTGATGCCCCTCTTGATGATACTAATGTAGGTCGCTTTAGTGAATTGGTTAAATCGATGTCCGATGAAGTGCAATTTATTTTTATAACGCATAACAAGATAACAATGGAAATAGCCAATCAACTCCTGGGGGTTACAATGCATGAGGCCGGCGTGTCGCGCCTTGTATCAGTGGATATGGACGAGGCCGTTGAGATGGCAGCAACTGCCTAAAAACCATCTCGAATGGTTTGTTTTTAGCTTTGAGTGTCTGCGTTACTACTGTTATCCTGTTTCAATTAATAAACACCGTGAGCCTTAAGTGCCTATGGATAAGTTGCGCCTAACATTATTAATAGTTGGATGTTTTATAGTCCTGGGCATTTATCTATGGGAAATATTTTATAGACCAAGCCCAAAGAAAAAGACAGACATTCTTGATGCCGTTGACGAAATCCCCGATGTTCCATTAACACCATTAAACAATGAGCCGGAAGAATATTCTACCGTAATGGCAGACCTTAGTAGTCTATTAACTCAATCTAGAAATCAAACTACAATTGAAACTACCCCTGTTGAACCAGTAATTACACCAACACCTCGTGTAAGCAACCATGAAAATGCTGACGTTGAACCGCCACTACCGCTTGACATGAGTGTTAAAGATTACGAATCAAAACGCTCTGAAAACGATGACTATGATGTATTTGCGGCAATAGAAGAAGACATTCAAGAACAAAAAGATGAAATAAGGCCAGAGGCACCTGAACAAAAAGCAGATGCCCCAAAAATAAATCAAAACAGCGACGATCTATTAGTGTTGTATATTACTAGTCCCTTGCCGACATTATTTAATGGGTTATCGATCAGTAAAGCCGCTGATGAAATCGGAATGGTCTATGGTCACATGAATGTTTTTCATCACTTTGGACCAGGGAAGCTACATTCAGGACAGCCATTATTTAGTGTTGCTAATATGCATGAACCCGGCTCATTTGACCTTGGACGCATGGCAGATTTAAAGACAAAAGGTATTGTTTCCTTTATGTATTCACCTGCCTCAATTGATGCTAGCGTAGTGTTTGAATTGTATTTGAATACCACACAACGAATGGCGGAATTGTTAGGTGGAGATATCCGCACCCCTGATAACGAAATTCTAAATGCCACTTCTATAAATGCACTGCGTAACAAAGCAGCATCCTTTTCTGAACATTAATAACCTAAATGCAATTGAAACAAGCCAGCCAAAGGGCAGAGACTTTACGACAAACAATCAACAAGCATAATTATCAATATTACGTATTAGATGATCCATTAATAACGGACCATGAGTATGATAAATTGATGCAAGAATTAATTGAACTAGAAACTAACTTTTCAAGTTTAATTACTCCCGACTCTCCAACTCAACGGGTTGGGTCGTCTCCTGTTTCAGAATTAAAAGAAGCGAAGCATCGAATACCAATGCTGTCATTGGCAAATGCATTCAATGAAAACGAAATGCGAGCTTTTGATAAAAAAATAAAAGAAAAATTATCCGTTAACTCGCTAGTCTTTTCTGGGGAAACAAAATTTGATGGATTGGCAGTTAATATCTTGTATGAGAATGGTTTATTAATTACCGCCGCTACACGCGGGGACGGTTCAGTAGGTGAAGACGTCACACACAATATACGGACGATCCTACATATTCCGCTAAGTCTTACAGGAAAAAAAATTCCTCAGTTGTTAGAAGTAAGAGGTGAAGTGGTTATGACTCATAAAGGGTTTGCCGCATTAAATGAGAGACAACGTGAAAAAAATGAAAAGGTTTTTGCTAACCCGCGTAATGCAGCAGCAGGTTCTTTACGCCAATTAGATTCAAGGGTGGCAGCACAACGTCCTTTATCCTTCTTTGCTTATGGTATAGGTGACTATAAAGGTAATATAGATTTAACTAGCCATACAAGTATTCTGCGGCAATTAAAAGAATGGGGTTTACCTGTTTCATCTGAAACAAGAAAACTGGATGATATCGAAGCATGCCTGAGCTATTACAATGATATTGGAAAGCGTAGATCTCAATTAGCACATGATATTGATGGTGTTGTTTTCAAGGTAGATAACATATCTCAACAAAAGGAACTTGGCTTTGTATCACGAGCACCACGTTGGGCAATAGCTTATAAATTTCCTCCTTTAGAAGAGATAACACAGTTGCTCGATATTGAAATTCAAGTTGGACGTACAGGCGTCTTAACACCTGTTGCGCGATTATCTCCGGTCAAAGTTGCCGGTGTGACAGTAACTAATGCGACGTTACATAATACCGACGAAATTAAACGTAAGGATATCAAAATTGGTGACTGGGTCTATGTCCGTCGCGCAGGTGATGTTATCCCGGAAATAGTAGCTGTTATAAAAGAGCGACGTGCCGATGTTTCTGAGTTTTTCATGCCTGTATGTTGTCCTGTTTGTGGCTCTAACGTCGTACGACAAGAAGGGGAGGCTGTTTATCGTTGCATGGGGGGAATTTCCTGTTCTGCTCAAAACATTCAGGCAATTATTCATTTTGCGACACGCAAGGCAATGGATATTGATGGCTTAGGAGACAAACTGGTTGTTCAACTAACCGAATCTGGCTTAATTAGTACTGTTGCGGATCTTTACTCGTTATCACAAACACAAGTAGCTAGTCTTGAAAGAATGGGGGTTAAGTCAGCAAAAAACTTAATTCTTGCGCTTAATAAGAGTAAAAAAACAACGTTGCAACGTTTTATCTATGCACTGGGAATCCGAGAAGTCGGTGAAGCTACAGCACGCACACTCGCGACAAGATACAAGTCGCTAGAGTTAATAGGGCAAGCTACGATTGAGGAACTAGAAACGATACCTGACATAGGGCCAGTTGTTGCGCTCAATATATATAGTTTTTTTCAACAGAAACATAATCTGGAAATAATTCAGCGCTTACTATCGGCTGGCATTCATTGGAAGAATGATGAGAACAATATAAATCTTATTCTAGACGGAATGTCCTTTGTTCTTACTGGTAGTTTGCAGACAATGACACGAGAAGGAGCAAAAGAAAGGTTGATATCTTTAGGAGCAAAAGTCACCGGTAGCGTTTCAAAGAAAACAAACTATCTTGTTTATGGAGAGAATCCTGGGAGCAAATATGACAAGGCCATCAAATTAGGAATCAGAACATTGAACGAAGAATCATTTATAAAAATGATTGAAAAAGAGGAATAGTATATTCAATAATGAAACTTTCTTTAAGATGCTACGCGATTACGACCATTGTTTTTTGCTGAGTAAAGTAGTTCATCGGCGCGTTCAATAAAATCAATAATACTTTCGCCTTCTTGCATCTGAGTCAGGCCGATTGAGACTGTAGTCTTAATTTTAATTTTATTGTATTCAAACTCCATCTCCTCAACATTTTTTCTCATACGTTCGGCCAGTAACGATGCGCCTTCGGTTCCCGTGTTTCTGAGAAGCACTGAAAATTCTTCACCGCCATAGCGAAAAAGAATGTCGCTCCGGCGTAAGCATTTCATTATGCTATCTGCAAAACTTCTTAAGATGGCGTCGCCAACTGTATGGCCGTAATTATCATTTATATCTTTAAATTTATCCAAATCTAACATCATTAATGTCAAATTATGCTTATGACGTGCTGAAAATTCCATTTCTTGTTCGATTGATTTATCAAAAGCGGCGCGATTATTTACTCCGGTCAATGGATCAATATAGGCTTTTTCTACAGCTTGCTTGTAAAGTAGCGCATTTCTTAATGGATAAATCAGTGCCGAGATTAAACTTTCAATTTTCTGGATTTCGACCTCGACAAATTTGGTGTTTCTGGAAATAGTTACTTGACCAAGGCTTTTCCCAAATAGGACTAAACGGTAGTTAGAACTATGTAGGGCAACATTGCCGATATCATATTTGATATTTTCATTTACATTCTCATAACTAAAATGATCATGGGGCACTATCGCGGCCAACTCCTCGTCAAAAAGTTCAACTAACCTTTCTAATTCAAGAGTACTTTGTAGTACGCCCATTACATGAATAGACATGTTAGTCACGTCAGTCATGTTCTCTGGGTAAGAGATCATTAAATGCGAATTTTGAATACCGGGTGACTCTTTAATATCTGTAATATCGGCCATATGTTCCACTGAAGACGTCATAATATTGTATTAATAGTTTACATGAATCGAAGAATGCAAAAGAAATGCCAAGAGCAGGCATGATTTGCAATTACTACATGTAATTAGATTTGTTACTTTCACAATAATACAGTGTGGCTAATTGAATAGTATAATTGTATTCAGGCTGCAATGTGGCCATTTTCCGATGTTTCAGCTTCAATAATGGTATTTTCACCTTTATCGGAAATTGCTGCGACTGGGAAATCTGTTGTGAAATGGAGACCTCTGCTTTCCCTACGTTTGAGTGCAGACTCAATGATCAGCTCCGCGACGACCGCCAAATTACGTAACTCGACTAAATCCTTGCTTATCCTGAAATTCCCATAGTAATCAGTAATCTCCGACTTTAACAACGCAATCCTGTGCTGCGCACGTTGCAATCGTTTAGTCGTTCTCACAATACCGACGTAGTCCCACATAAATCGACGTATTTCATCCCAGTTATGACTAACTACGACTTCCTCATCCGAATTAGTGACTCGACTCTCGTCCCATTCAAGCAGTTTTCCAGGCATTTTAACAACGGCCAATGATTGCCGGATAGCGTCAGAAGCGGCATGAGCAAAGACGACACACTCTAAAAGGGAGTTACTCGCCATTCGATTTGCGCCATGCAAACCGGAACAACTAGTCTCACCTATAGCGTATAAGCCTGAAATATCGGTTTGACCGTCCTGATTAATCATTACACCACCACATGTATAGTGCGCGGCAGGAACAACGGGTATAGGCATTTGTGACATATCGATCCCGAGATCAAGACACCGTTTATTAATCGTCGGAAAATGCTCTTCAATAAACGCAGACGATTTATGCGAAATATCAAGATACACACAATCATGACCTAAGCGTTTCATCTCATAATCAATTGCGCGGGCAACAACATCTCTGGGCGCCAACTCTTCACGTTGATCATAACGATGCATAAAAGTTTCGCCATTTTGCAAAACTAATTTTGCACCTTCTCCCCGCAATGCTTCGGAGATAAGAAAGGATTTTGCCATGGGATGATAAAGGCAGGTTGGATGAAATTGAATAAATTCCATGTTTGCGATACGACAACCTGCACGCCATGCCATGGCAATACCATCGCCAGTGCAACTATCGGGATTGCTAGTGTAAAGATAGGCCTTGCCTGCCCCACCGCTTGCCAAGACGACATTCTTTGCACTGAAAACCATGACATTATTATCTTCAATATCAAGAACATATGCACCGAGACAGCGATTTTTAGAATTTGTTAATTTATTTGTCGTGATTAAATCAACCGCAATATGGTGTTCGAATAGATCGATGTTTGGGTGTTGCCGGACGCGCGACTCAAGTGTTGTCTCAATGGCTTTTCCTGTTGCATCAGCGGCATGAATAATTCGTCTGTGACTATGGCCCCCTTCTTGGTGCAGATGAAATGGAGAATTACTACCTGAATTGTTATCTGCTCGGGTAAAATCTACACCCAAGTTAACTAGCCAATCGATGCTTTTATAAGCACGTTCGACGACAAACTTGACTATATCGGGATCACATAGTCCTGCCCCAGCACTCAATGTGTCTTGAACATGTGATTCGATTGAGTCCTTTTCATCGAGGACAGCAGAGACACCTCCTTGAGCATAAAAGGTAGCACCTTCGTTTAATCTTTCTTTAGATAAAACGGCGACATTGGCATCATCAGCAAGTTTCAGTGCCAGACTAAGCCCGGCAGCACCGCTGCCAATTATTAATACATCATGTTGTTGTTGGTCATGCATCTTACTTAAGGTAGTATTGCCATTTTTTAATCTAAGCCTTTGATTGTAGAATACTAATATATTTCGCAAAGTGAACGTACAAATTAGTGTTCAAAATCAAAAAAGACATTTTACATTGCAATACACAAAATAATAGCACAAGAGGGTAGGCCAGATGGCCAATAACGTTACAGATAAAGAGCTCATAGACCGAGTTAAGAATGGCGAGAAGGCTGCTTATGATCTGCTTGTGCTGAAATACCAACAGCGAATAGTGAACTTAGTATTGCGATTTGTCAGGAACCATAGTGATGCTTTAGATGTCACACAAGAAGCTTTTATAAAAGCTTATAGGGCCTTGCCTAATTTTCGTGGTGATAGTGCATTTTATACTTGGCTTTACCGAATCGCGGTTAATACAGCAAAGAACCACCTTGCTGTACAGTCGCGCCGACCCAGGTCAAGTGATTATGATGTATCGGAAATTGAACAAATTGAAGGCAACAGTGCTCTAAAAGAACAGGCAACACCTGAAAACTTGTTACTTAAAGATGAGTTACAAACAACTGTCTTAAAAGCGATTGAAGATTTGCCTGAAGATTTGAAAACAGCAATCATGCTTAGAGAAGTTGAAGGCTTGAGTTATGAAGAGATCGCGAGTGTTATGGAGTGTCCTATCGGTACTGTTCGATCCAGGATCTTTCGTGCTCGTGAAGCAATTGATGAAAAAATGGATCCATTACTGCAAAATTGAAATATAGGCTAAACATATGAGCGAATATAACAACGAACAACTGTCAGCACTGGTAGATGGCGAATACGAAGGCAATAATGATAAAGCCTTTGAACAGCTAATTCATAGTCAAGAGATGAAAAATACCTGGTCACGCTACCATCTGATTGGCGATTGTCTACGTGAACAACTACCGGAAAAAATCTCTGTACAGCTTTCTTCCCGTATAAGTAAAGCACTCCTCGATGAACCTACAGTCCTCGCCCCTCAAAAAACAAAACAATTTAACTTAAAACCGCTTGCAGGGTTTGCTATTGCAGCATCAGTCGCGATGGCTGCTGTATTTACTGTTCAACAGAGCAACGAAACAAATTCAATTTCTACTGTACCGGCCCTTACAGCAAGTACTAGTACTGCAATACCGCAAACTCAAACTTTTAGTTTTCCTGATGCTCAGGTATTACCTGCATCCGTTAAGAAATCAGACACTCCAAAAGAAGTCGCAAACCAACGCCTTAACAATTATTTGATGAACCATAATGAATATCGAAGTAATGGCAGTATGAATGGGATTTTGCCCTATGTAAGACTTGTTACAATTGAATCACAGGAATAACTTTAATTGAGATCTCAGTTATTATTTCTGTTATCACTCCTGCTCGGAGGTATGCCAGCCGTTTGTGTAGCAGATAGCCTGCCAGAACCACATGTTTTGATTGATGAAATGTCAACGGCGAGCCGATCATTGAATTATGACGGCGTCTTTGTATACACCTTGGGCAAACAAATTGACACTATGAGGATTATTCATAAAGCTGGTAATGGATATTCTTACGAACGCTTAATTTCACTAACTGGTCATGCAAGAGAGGTTATTCGCGACAAAGATCAGGTTAGGTGTTATTTCCCGGAGAATAAAGCTGTTGTCGTTGAGAAAAGTCGTTTAGGGAAATTAATCTCAACCTATTTGCCAAACCCAATCAAATCAATTTCTGACTTTTATATATTTGAAATTGTCGGTGAAGACCGCATTGCAGGTTTGGATGCCTGGATTATAAATATTAGACCTATTGATAAGTATCGCTATGGATATCAACTATGGATAGATAAGAATTCCAGGTTGTTACTTAAGTCAGAACTCAAAAACCAGTTAGGGGTAACGCTTGAGCAAATCATGTTTACACAACTAAACGTGCTAGATGACATTGATGATACCTTACTAGAACCGTCAACAGCGGCCGATGGTTTTACCTGGTATAAAAACTCACCTGATGAAAGTCTTAATACAAATGAAAGTGAAAAACAATGGAAGGTCACCTGGATGCCAGCAGGGTTTTCTATGAGCGAACAGTCCAAAGAACCCATGCTGACAAGCCAGATGCCCGTTGATCACCTGGTCTATAGCGATGGATTAGCTATGGTGTCAATTTATGTTGAGAAATTAAATCAACGACCTGAGATGATTGTAGGTGCATCAAATTTTGGAGGGGTTAATACTTACGCAGTCTTTGCAGGTGAATATCAGATAACAGCGGTAGGTGAAGTACCGAAAAGCACTGTTAAATTAATGGCAGATTCAGTAAAGTCCTACCATTAAGCATTTTCAATTATTAACAGCTTTTTGTTTGTTTAGTTTTAGTATAAGAATTACCACTCGCGAACAGTAAGCAGTTGTTCATCTATCACGGAATATTAATAATAATGCAGCGAAAATTATTCATCCCATTTCTAAGTTTATTCTTTCTATTACATACAAATCTGGTTTTTGCACGAGCACTACCTGATTTTACTGGATTAGTTAACAAAAACTCTGCTGCTGTGGTAAATATCAGCACAAGCGCAAAAAATAACGGTGCAGCAGCGGGTCTGCCGCCAGGCTATAATTTACCTGATATTCCTGAAGGCAGCCCTTTTCATGATTTTTTTAAAAAGTACTTTGGAGAGATACCCGAAGGACAGGGGCCATCGCAAGAACGCTCATCTTTAGGTTCAGGATTCATCATTTCACAAGATGGTTACGTGATAACTAATCACCATGTAGTGAAAGACGCTGAAGAAATTATCGTCAGATTAAATGACAGGCGTGAATTTGTTGCCGAATTAATTGGCAGTGATGAAAGGAGTGATATTGCTGTTTTAAAAATAGAAGCGACTAACTTACCCATATTGAAACTTGGAGATTCGTCAAATCTCAATGTAGGAGAGTGGGTTTTAGCTATCGGTTCTCCATTTGGTTTTGACGCTTCAGTAACGGCTGGGATTATTAGCGCCATTGGCCGGAGCTTGCCAAATGAAAATTATGTGCCGTTTATTCAAACCGATGTTGCCATTAATCCTGGGAACTCAGGGGGGCCTTTATTCAATTTGGATGGAGAGGTGATCGGTGTTAACTCGCAAATTTACAGTAGAACAGGAGGTTTTATGGGCTTATCCTTTGCGGTTCCTGTTAATGTCGTCGAGAATGTATACAAACAATTGAAAAATAAAGGTCGCGTTAGCAGGGGATGGCTTGGGGTCTTGATACAAGATGTCACGCGTGAATTAGCTGAGTCATTTGAAATGGACCATCCTCATGGCGCATTGATAGCAAAAGTTTTGCCTGGAGGCCCTGCGGAAAAAGCAGGCATTGAAGTTGGTGATATTGTTGTTAAATTCAATAATAAAAAGGTCAGTTTCTCTTCCGATTTACCTCCATTAGTTGGCTCCACATTAGTCGATACCACTGTTCCCGTCGAAATAATACGCCGCTCTAAACATAAAACTATCAAAATTAAGATATCAGAGCTGCCCACTGAGGATGAAGTTATTGCCAAGAACTCAACACCACCACCAGAATCAGACGAAAACGCATTAAATATCATCGCTAAAAATATTGTCGAAGAGCAGAGAAAAGAGCTCGGTCTCGAAGATTATGGCATATGGGTAGAAAATATAGGTAATGGTCCGGCACAAAAAGCGGGTATAAGACAAGGAGATATCATCTTACTTTTAAATAATATTAAAATTAAGGATTCTTCTCACTTTTACGAACTTGTTAAAAAACTGCCAAAAGAACGCTCCATACCAGTACTTATCCAACGACGAGGTGGCCCCATTTTTCTCGCTCTCAAGCTTGATGAGTAATGCAAAACAACGGATATTAATAGTTTACTCCCGGAGAGACTGCTGTTTGTGTCATGAAATGCTGGATGCTTTAAAACCTTGGCAAATTGAATACAATTTCAAGGTAGAAATAATTGAGATAGATCATGACCCCGGATTAACGGAACGATTTGCTGCCCGTATTCCCTTGCTTGCTGAGGGAGACACAGAAATCTGCCAATACCATTTTGATGAGCAGATGCTTTTAAACCACTTGAAAGACGTAAATTAATCATTAAATTCCGTAATTGTTTTATGGTCTGAATAAGATCGTATAGAATCGCGCGTTTTGCAAATAAACAGTTAGGCAACCTCACAATAAGTAACATATTTAATGAAGCATATACGAAATTTTTCAATTATTGCCCATATAGACCACGGCAAGTCGACGCTGGCAGATAGGTTTATACAGATGTGTGGCGCACTAACGGAACGTGAGATGTCAACACAAGTACTGGATTCTATGGATATTGAGCGTGAACGCGGCATTACAATAAAAGCGCAAAGCGTTACTCTATATTATGAAGCTAATGATGGTGAACAATATCAATTTAATATTATTGATACACCCGGGCATGTGGATTTTAGCTACGAGGTATCACGCTCATTGGCCGCATGTGAAGGGGCTTTACTCGTTGTTGATGCTGCACAAGGTGTTGAGGCTCAAAGCGTCGCTAATTGCTTAACGGCTATAAATAACAACCTTGAAGTATTACCAGTGCTAAACAAAATTGATCTACCATCGGCCGAACCTGAGCGTGTTATAAATGAAATTGAAGAAATAATAGGGATAGACGCACAAGAAGCATTGCGCGTAAGTGCAAAATCAGGAGAGGGTGTAAAAGAATTATTAGAAGAGTTGGTTATAAAGATTCCCCCTCCTGTAGGAAATACAGATGGTCCACTAAAAGCCTTAATTATTGATTCCTGGTTTGATAACTATCTCGGTGTTGTCTCTTTGGTCCGCATTATTGATGGGCAATTAGAGATTGGTAAGAAAGTTAGAATAATGTCAACGGGAAGGGATTTTCTAATTGATCAAGTAGGTATATTTACACCAAAACGCAGTCCTAAAAAGATTCTTTACACAGGCGAAGTTGGTTATGTAGTAGCAGGAATCAAGGAAATAGATGGCGCGCCAGTGGGGGACACGCTAACACTTACGGAAGCCCCGTCAGTAGAAGCATTGCCTGGGTTTCAAACAATTAAACCCCGTGTGTTTTCAGGCTTATTTCCTATAGATTCATCTGATTATGAGTCCTTTAGAGAGGCTCTCGCAAAGCTTCGTTTGAATGATGCTGCGCTTCATTATGAGCCTGAAACATCACAGGCCCTGGGGTTTGGCTTCCGTTGTGGGTTCCTTGGCATGTTGCACATGGAAATTGTTCAAGAACGACTGGAAAGAGAATATAACCTTGGTTTAATAATATCAGCACCTACTGTTATCTATGAGGTGCTTACTACGAATAATGAGATTATTAGCATAGATAATCCGGCTAAACTTCCACCGCCGAATAAAGTCCTCGAAATTCGGGAACCTATCATTACAGCAGACATACTTGTCCCGCAAGAGTATTTAGGGAACGTAATAACTTTGTGTATAGAAAAGCGTGGTGTACAAAAAAAATTACAGTATTTAGGGAAACAAATTTCTTTGTCATTCGAACTGCCTATGAGCGAGGTAGTTTTAGATTTCTTTGATAGGCTTAAATCTGTTAGTCGGGGTTTTGCCTCATTTGATTATAGTTTTAATCGTTTTGAAGCAGCAAAATTGGTCAAACTTGATATTCTGATAAATAATGAACGTGTAGATGCACTTTCTTGTATTGTGCATCAAGATCAATCTATAAGCAGAGGACGTGACTTGACAGAGAAAATGAAAGAATTCATTCCTCGTCAAATGTATGAAGTGGCAATACAAGCCGCGATTGGTTCAAAGATATTAGCTCGGCAGACTGTTAAGGCAATGAGAAAGAACGTGACGGCGAAATGCTATGGCGGAGATATTTCTCGTAAACGTAAATTACTAGAAAAACAAAAAGCAGGTAAAAAACGTATGAAACAATTTGGGTCAGTCGAGATACCCCAGTCTGCCTTTATGGCAATTCTTCATGTAGGAAAAGATAAATGAATTTTGATTTTTCAGCGTTATTGGTATTTCTAACATTTTCTAGTGGCATTATTTGGTTGCTTGATAGTTTGATTTTCGTCCCACGACGACAAAAAAAATCTGTGAGCAACCTGAACTCTGATAAAGGAGACAAGAACACAGAAGTTTTACGATTACCAATTATTGTTGAATATGCAAAGTCATTTTTTCCTATCTTCCTAATCGTCCTCATTCTTCGTTCATTTATCTTCGAACCTTTTAAAATACCCTCTGGCTCTATGATGCCAACCTTATTAATTGGCGACTTTATCCTAGTCAATAAATTTGATTATGGTATTCGTTTGCCCGTTCTCCATAATAAAATCATAGAAAACAAGACCCCTGCGCGAGGTGATATAGTCGTCTTTCGCTACCCTGAAGACCCTAGTATCCCTTTCATTAAAAGAGTCGTAGGCTTGCCTGGGGACAAGGTCTCGTATCATAATAAAACACTATATATCAATGATATATCGGTAACTCAAGTCTTGAACGGGCGCTATAATGCCTATGGATCTGGTTTCATCATGGATGGAGCCTCCTTGAGAGTTGAGAATTTAGACAATATAGAACATGAAATATTAATATCGCCTACTCGACCATCTCAAGAACTTGAAGTTATCGTTCCAGATGCTCATTATTTCGTTTTGGGTGATAACAGAGACAACAGTAAAGACAGTCGTTTTTGGGGGTTTGTGCCAGATGAAAACCTCGTTGGACGTGCTTTTATGATTTGGATGAATTGGGATAGCAATAATGGTGGTGTAGATTTTCATCGAATTGGTACAATGATCGAATAACACAAAATCAACTAGGAGGCATTTATGAAACATATATCTCAGCGACAAGGAGGCATGACAGCACTGGGGATCTTCTTAATATTAGCAATGCTGGCATGCTTTGTAGTATTCGGCTTAAGGGCGTTCCCTTTATATAACGAATACTTAACAGTTAAGTCTGCAATGGAGTCCGTAATAGCAACCCCTCCCGCTAAAAGAAAAACAACTAAACAGATTAGAACCAAGTTTCTAAGAAATGTGGAATTGAATAATGTTGAACGATTTACTGATTCGACTGTTAAAGAACTAGTAAATGTAAAAAAATCAAAAGATGGTAAGAAAAAATATTTGAATGTTAAATATCAGGCTCAAAACAAACTTTTTAGTAATCTTTTTCTCATGATGGATGTTGATGAAACGATGGAACTAACCGGGAAGGCACCAGAATAATCAAAAACATTGACTATGAATTCACAAATAATGATTTGTTAGAGCAAGCCCTGACACATCGAAGTATTGGAAATCATAATAACGAACGACTTGAATATTTGGGCGATGCGATACTCGGTTTTGTTATAGCCGATATTATTTATCAGAAATTTCCGTCTGCATCAGAGGGTGAGTTGACAAGACTCAGAGCCTCTTTGGTCAAAGGTGCAAAGCTTGCCGAAATTAGCAGGGAGATTGACTTAGCTCACGAAATAAAACTCGGCTCAGGTGAATTAAAAAGCGGTGGATGGCGTCGAGACTCTATCTTGGCTAACACACTTGAAGCATTAATTGGCGCGATCTATCTTGACTCAGATATTGATTCATGTCGCAGTTTCATTCTTAAGCTTTACAAAGCTCACCTTGATAGGGTTAATCCAGCCGATATCAAAAAAGATTCGAAAACTCAATTACAAGAATATCTTCAATCCCGAAAACAAAACGTTCCTGAATATAAAGTGATGTCTGAAACAGGTTCATCACATAAACCTGAATTTACAGTCTCATGTAAAGTTGACCTGTTTGATGAACCTGTTATTGCTACAGGCAAAAGTAAACGAAAAGCAGAACAGGCTGTCGCTAAACAAGTAATGATAATGTTGGAGTCTCAAGAAAAATAATCAGATCTAATGAATAATTTCAGAACAGGATATGTAAGTATTATAGGTAGGCCAAATGTTGGTAAATCAACATTATTAAACTACATGATTGATCAGAAACTAAGTATTGTCTCCAGGAAACCCCAGACAACGCGTTGGAATTTGCAAGGCGTTAAAACGACAAAGAGCGCACAAATAATATTTATCGACACTCCTGGGTTACAAAAAAAACCTAAATCAGCATTGAATCGACATATGAACAGGGCCGTTACCCACTCGCTCGATCATATTGATATCGTTTTATTTGTTGTTGAAGGATTAAAATGGAACGAACTTGATGAGAATGTGATCGAATTATTAAAAGACATACCAAAAGATAAATTATTTTTAATCATTAATAAAGTAGATAAAATCAAGGATAAAAAACAACTTTTATCATTTATCGACGTAATTACAAAACATATTGAATTCAAAGAGGTTGTTCCTGTTTCAGCAGTAAAAGGAGATGGTCTTGCTAATTTAGAATCTTTGCTAACTAAATATTTGCCGATCGCGCCACCACTGTATCCGGATGATCAAATTACGGATAGAAATGAACGTTTCTTTGCAGCAGAATTTATTCGAGAACAATTAATTTTAAGATTGAGTGATGAGTTGCCTTATCGTTTGTCAATCACTATAGATGAATTCAAAGATGATGGTGACATTATTCATATCCATGCATCAATCTGGGTTGAGACAAAAGGACAAAAATCAATTGTTATTGGTAAGGAGGGACAAGTTCTGAAAGTGGTAGGCAAGTCTGCAAGACTTGAACTTGAAAGCTTATATGATAAAAAAGTTAATTTAAAAACATGGGTAAAAGTAAAATCCAAGTGGGCTGATTCAGAACAAGCTTTGAAACAATTTGGTTATTACGATTAGGCTTTAATATTGCTTACATGAAGGTCGAACATACGCCATGTTATATATTACACCGTAGGGATTATCGCGAAAGCAGTCTCATACTTGAAGTTCTATCCAGAGAGCACGGTCGTGTTAGCCTTGTCGCAAAAGGCGCGAAGCGTAATAAAAAGCGACAAGGCATAAATTATAACCTTTATCAGGAATATTTAATGTCCTGGGTTAGCAAGTCAGAATTAGGCACCTTGGTTGATGTTGAGTTAGCAACAATCATGAACTCAATCTGTCCAAAACAAATGATGACCGGCTTTTATATGAATGAAATAATCCTTAGGTTGCTACATAAACATGAATCACATCCAGAGTTGTTTGATTCTTATAAATCGACTATAGAGGAATTATCTAAAAATAATACTGAACAGGTATTAATACGCTATTTCGAAAAGACACTATTGCAAACTTTAGGGTATGGTTTGGTATTTGATCAGGACTTAAATACCGGGGATCATATTATTGCTGAAGTCGATTATTATTATAAATTAAATTTTGGACCAACTTCTAATAGTCAGGATAACAGGGTGGGCATCCCTGTCTCAGGTAGCACCTTAATTGGTTTGAATAATGAAACCTTGGTAGACGCTAAAAACAAAAATGAAGCAAAAATACTTCTTCGATCATTGCTTAATCAATATTTAGGTGAAAAACCTCTGGCGAGTAGAGTCCTTTATCAAGAATACATAAAAAACAAGCAGGCCGTTTGATATACCTGCATATAGATTATCGCTACAATATCATCCTTCATAAACCTTAATGCCATCTCTTATGTTACTTGGTGTCAACATTGATCATATTGCAACGCTCCGACAGGCACGAGGTACTCGGTACCCGGACCCAGTGGCTGCTGCACATATAGCAGAACAAGCCGGTGCCGATTCTATTACTGTGCATTTACGTGAAGATAGACGTCATATTCAAGAAAGGGATGTGCGTCTGTTAAAAGAAACGTTAACAACACCCATGAACCTTGAAATAGCATTGACAGAGGAAATGCTGGCAATTGCTGAGTCTATAAAACCGGAGTATTGCTGTTTAGTCCCAGAAAAGCGCGAAGAACTTACCACAGAAGGTGGCTTAGACATATTGTCTCAATCACATAAAGTAACTGAAAGCTGTGCTCGTCTAAAAGAATCAGGAATTCGAGTTTCCTTGTTTATTGATGCTGATGAAGAACAAATAAATGCAGCTGCAGAGTCTTTGGCGCCTTGTATTGAAATCCATACGGGACATTATGCCGATGCGACCGATGAGAATAAGAAGAAACAGGAATTAAATAAGATAATAAAATGCGTGGAATACGCTAATGATGCGGGGCTAAAAGTGCATGCAGGGCATGGTTTGAGCTATACCAATGTAATGGATATAGCCACAATTCCTGAAATACTGGAATTAAACATCGGTCATAGTATTATCTCCCGCGCCGTATTGTCTGGGTTACAAGAAGCGGTGAGTGAAATGAAAAGATTGATAAACCTATCCGCTTTGCCCAAACATTAATTTACTTAAACACGCCTAATTTAATTTACACATCAAATGTCAGATCAACATCTTCAAACAGACAAAAGACGTACTTTTGCCATCATTTCACATCCTGACGCGGGGAAAACAACGGTAACAGAACAGCTGTTATTGTATGGCGGTGCAATACAAATGGCCGGAACTGTAAAATCCAGAAAATCTGATCGGCATGCAACATCTGACTGGATGCAAATGGAAAAAGAAAGAGGGATTTCTGTTACCAGCTCTGTAATGCAGTTTGAATATAAAAGCAAAATAGTTAATTTGTTAGACACTCCCGGTCATGCTGATTTCTCAGAAGACACTTATCGAACTTTAACCGCGGTTGACTCCGCCCTTATGGTAATCGATGTCGCTAAAGGTGTTGAGGAACGTACTCTAAAATTAATGGAGGTTTGTCGTTTACGAGATACACCTATTATTACCTTCATTAATAAATTAGATCGCGAAGGCAAAGAACCGATAGACCTGTTAGATGAGATTGAAACAGACCTAGGTATTAAATGTGTACCGTTTACTTGGCCTATTGGGATGGGGGCCAGATTAACCGGAATATATAATTTGCTCGATGATACTTTACGTTTATACGACAAGAAAGATGATGCTACTCATGGAAAACTAATCAAAGGGCTGCATAGTGATGAAGCAAAAGAAATACTTGGCGATCAAATCAAGAGTATTGATGAAGAAATAGATTTAATACAAGGTGTATACGAAAAATTTAATAAAACTGATTTTCTGTCCGGGCAGATCACGCCTGTATTTTTTGGAACTGCATTACATAATTTTGGGATTTCTGAATTTCTGGACTGCTTGCTTGAACATGCACCGGCGCCGCAAATACGCGTTGCTGAAGAACGGGAAATAGACCCGCATGAAGATAAACTAAGTGGTTTTGTTTTCAAAATTCAAGCTAATATGGATCCATCGCATCGAGACAGAATTGCCTTTTTACGCTTATGCTCTGGAAATTATCAACGCGGGATGAAAATCCATCATGTACGACTGGGTCGTGATGTCCAAGTCTCAAACGCACTGACATTCATGGCTGGAAATCGTGAGCAGGCAGAAGACGCATGGTCAGGTGATGTGATTGGACTTCATAATCATGGAACTATTCAAGTTGGGGATACTTTTACACAGGGAGAGAAATTAAACTTCACTGGCATACCTCATTTTGCACCTGAATTATTCAAGCGTGTACAACTGCGAGACCCATTGAAGCTAAAGGCTTTGCAAAAAGGTTTAACTCAACTAGGAGAAGAGGGCGCGACACAAGTATTTAGACCTAAAAATAGAAATGATCTGATCCTTGGTGCTGTGGGAATACTACAATTTGACGTCGTTGCCTGGCGTCTTAAAGAAGAGTACGGCGTCGAATGTTCATACGACAATATTCCAGTTATCGCCGCCCGCTGGGTTGAATGCCCTGACAAGAAAATACTTGATGAATTTTGTAAGAAAGCCAATGATAATATCGCGCTTGATGGAGGAGAGCATTTAACCTATTTAGCACCATCCCTGGTTAATCTAAATCTAACGATCGAACGTTGGCCAGATATTACATTCCATGCAACAAGAGAGCATTAAAGACTAAGTTTTATCACTCTCTTCGGTCACCACAACAACTTTCTGTTCCTCGTTCTTCGCACTTGAATCAGGAGTATGAAGTTTACGATTAATGTCAGTTCTATCATCATCGTTTGCACTTTGTTGCAAAGGTCTAACTGAAGCTGTATTAGGGTTTATTTGCGTAATTTCATTATCTTTCTCAGGTTTGTCGACGCTTGTTGGCTTAATATTATCGTGTTTGTTGCCCGTTATATTTTCTACAGGTTTGGATGATTCATTTGTATTATGTTTTTGTTGAGGGTCATTATTATCCTGTTTATTTTCAACTTTTTTGTTTTCATGTTGTGGTATTACAATATCTACAAAATTATCAGTTTTATCAGCGTTTTCAGTTTTATTATTTTCTGTAGAATTTGTATTTACTTGCGTGCTCGATTCATTGTTTGCATTTTCTTGTTTGCGTCTGCGACCGCCACGTCGACCCCGTCTTGAGCCAGAATTTGAATTTCTTTTTGCCGAGTCGGAATTCACAACAGCATTTTCTGAATTCTTGTCCTTATCATTTCGCTGATTCCTATTGCGTTGCTGATTATTTGAATCTGAATTCGAATTACGCCTTTGTTGATTATTCGACTCCGATCTGGAATTACGCCTTTGCTGGTTATTTGAATTATTGCGTTTGCGATTAGAATCAGCATTACGATTGTTTCGTGAACGATTATTCTGTCGACGATTATCGTTCTGCTCTTTTTTTGGTGCATCCTCTTTATCAGGCACACCAAACAAATTACCAAACAACCTGGCTATCAACCCTTTTGCTTTATCTTTAGCTTTTGTTGCAGGGACAGGGGCTGACGGTACAAATTGCTTTACAACAGGTTGTTCAATTCGAGGTTTTTTATGTGTACTGACAAGATCATTATTCAGATTGTTTTTTTCATCTGCTTGAATCTTATAACTCGCTTGTTGATTCTCATTTTGCTTTACCTCACTCAAGCGGACGCGTTGAACGGAGTATTGAGGCGTAACCATTGACGGCTCAGGAATCACTAAAACCTCAACATCAAGCCGATGCTGTACTTCACTGATAGGCTGGCGTTTCTCATTTAACAGAAAGGTAGCTGCATCAACTGGTACTCTAACTACCACTTTGGCTGTCATGTCCTTCATAGCTTCTTCTTCGATAATTCGTAATACCGAAAGAGCTAGTGATTCCACATCGCGGATCGTCCCCTGACCATCGCATCGAGGACAAGGAGTGTGACTGGATTCACCTAACGAAGGTCTTAATCGTTGGCGAGACATTTCAAGCAGACCGAAACGAGATATCCTGCCAACCTGAACCCGAGCACGATCCATACGCAAACTTTCGCGCATCGCATTTTCAACTTCACGTTGATTTCGCGTATTTAGCATATCAATAAAATCTATAACGATCAGACCGCCGATATCACGTAACCTAAGTTGACGTCCTATCTCTTCAGCAGCTTCTTTATTTGTGTTGAACGCAGTCTCTTCTATATCACTACCTTTAGTCGCCCTCGCAGAGTTAATATCTATCGATATTAATGCTTCTGTATGATCGATAATCACAGCACCACCGGAAGGTAAGCGAACCTCTCTTGAGAATGCGGTTTCTATCTGGTATTCAATTTGATAACGAGTAAAAAGAGGATCACTGTCCTTATAAAGCTTCAATTTTTCAAGGTTATGCGGCATAACTTGAGTCATAAAGTCATGGCAACGTTTATGTACTTCAGGGTCATCTATCCATATTTCATTGATATCTTTTCGTAGGTAATCACGAATAGCTCGGATAATGACTTCACTTTCTTGATAGATAAGGAAAGAAGCAGGGCGTTCATCGGCCGCAGTACTTATTGCTGCCCAAAGTTGAGATAAATAGTCCAGGTCCCATTGGAGCTCTTCTGATGACTTGCCAACGCCTGCAGTTCTTAAAATCAGTCCCATACCTTCTGGGACAACCAGACCGCTCATTGCATCGCGTGCTTCTGATCGATCGCTGCCTTCAATTTGTCTAGAAACACCTCCAGCACGGGGATTATTTGGCATTAATACGAGGTAGCGGCCTGCAAGACTAACAAAGGTCGTCAGTGCGGCGCCTTTATTACCACGCTCTTCTTTTTCGATCTGAACAATGAACTCCTGTCCTTCTTCGATAGCATCACTGATGCTGATTCGCCCCGTTCGAGGCTTATCGGCTTGTTCAGGTTTGAATAAAACGCGGGCTATTTCTTTGAACGGCAAGAAACCGTGACGTTCTGCGCCGTAATCAACAAATGCGGCTTCCAGACTGGGTTCAATTCGAACGATTCTGCCTTTATAAATATTGGATTTTTTCTGTTCTCGATCGGCTGATTCTATGTCTAGATCGTATAATCGTTGTCCATCTACAAGTGCAACACGCACCTCTTCTGGCTGAGTTGCGTTAATCAGCATTCGTTTCATTGTTGTTATTCCTTAAGCCTCGCTCTACCATTGCAGCATGGGACATGAGATTCTCTCAATCAAATGTTACTTCCATACGCTGGGAGCGCGGACACAAATTTTTGCTCATTTTGTTTGGGTTGAGCATGATTACAACCCTGTGCTTATGACTATCATGTATTCGTACTGATACGAATATCATTTAGATAAAATCACTAAACATCACCTAAAACATAATATGGCTCGCGATAAATCCTTAAATAATCAAGACAGGTCGCGTATTGTTAATATATCCTTTTGAATGATATCTTTAGCTTTATCATCCTTACCATCTCATGAACAAACCTTAAAATTACTTTGCACCAGTTTTGTGCGTCTTGATTTATACACCGACTGTGATAGATCTTAATCTGAATGCCCGGTTTGAGCCGCATAATATAGCAATCTTGCCGCTCTACAGCAATAAAATGAGCAATAAATGAATCAAATCCATGTAAAAAAAATCAATTCAAAACAGATAGTTATATCTGCTGATAATGCGGGGCAACGGATTGATAACTTTCTTATCCGTTATTTTGGCAAAATCCCCAAATCTCGCGTCTATCAAATGTTGAGAAAAGGCGAGGTGCGAATCAATAGTGGAAGGATAAAACAAACTTATAAGTTGGAAGAAGGAGATATTTTGCGCGTTCCGCCAGTTTATCTTGATGAACAAGGTCACACCGTTCCAACGCGCTCGTTACAACAGAAAATAGCAGATTCTATTATTTTTGAGGATGAAGGCTTGATTATCATCAATAAGCCTGCAGGGATTGTTGTTCATAGCGGTAGCGGCCAATCCCATGGTGTCATTGAGGCATTTAGAGCGATGGGAGATAACTATAAAAAACTGGAATTAGTGCACCGTTTGGACAAAGATACTTCTGGGTGTCTGATATTGGCCAAAAGCATCCCTGTATTAAGGCAATTGCATACAGCTATGAATAACAATGAAATAGCGAAATCATATTGCGCTCTTTTAGCAGGGAGAATGACTAAAAAGAAAATTACTGTTGATTCCCCATTAAGCAAAAACACAATCAGCTCGGGCGAACGCATTGTGACTGTTGATGAAAATGGGAAGTCCGCTGTAACCATGCTTTCTCGAGAACGAGTATTTCAGTCATCCACGCTCGCGAATATTAAATTGATTACTGGGCGGACACATCAAATCCGTGTGCACAGTGCCTCCATAGATCATCCAGTAATAGGCGACATGAAATATGGTAATCGTATAATTAATCGAGAATATAAAAAGCTGGGTTTAAAACGAATGTTTCTTCATGCCAAAAGCCTAAGATTCACATCTCCTGTAACGCAACAGCCATTGTCTATCGATGCCCCACTTGGATCTGAATTGAGTGCTTTCCTGCAACAATTAGCTGATGAGTAAGGCAAGTCGAACAGTTTATTTTGAACACAAACTTAAATCTATGGTCGGAGAAATGAACCATAAAGAGTGGTACTAATACTCCAATTCAAAGTCTATAATCGGTTAGCTCTTTCACAATAAAAAATCAATAATTAACATTATATAAATAATATAAATGACTGATATAAAAGAAAATAATAACGAAGGTAAATTTAATCAATCGGTTGCTAATGGACTTGCAAAAGAAGTATTAACAGAACAACGGCGAAATCGGCGCTGGGGTATTTTCTTTAAAATGTTGTTGGCCTTATATTTATTTACATTTTTAATCATTTATTTTGTCGAAAATACAGAGACCGGAAGTTTTAGCAGCGACAAACATACCGCATTAATAGAGATCAACGGTGTTATTGCCGCTAATACAGAGGCGAGGGCAGACTATATTGTCACGGGCTTGAGGAAAGCCTTTAAGGATGAAAACACACAAGGCGTTATATTGCGTATCAATAGCCCCGGAGGTAGCCCAGTTCAAGCAGGTTACATCAATGATGAGATTAATCGGTTAAAAGAAAAGCACCCGGATATACCGGTGTATGCGGTGATCAGTGACATGTGTGCGTCTGGTGGATATTACATTGCTGCGGCAGCGGATAAAATTTATGCCAACAAAGCCAGCATTGTTGGATCGATTGGCGTCATTATGGCCGGATTTGGATTTGTCGATACGATTGAAAAACTAGGTGTAGAACGCCGTTTACTACATGCCGGAGATAATAAAGGCTTTATGGATCCATTCCAGCCGCTAAAAGCGGAGGAATCTGCACATGTACAAGGTTTGCTGAATGAAATTCATCAGCAATTCATAGATGTCGTTAAAGATGGTAGGGGTGAGCGACTAATAGACGATGAGAAGCTGTTTTCAGGTCTTATATGGTCTGGGCAAGAGTCTATCAAGCTTGGCCTAGTTGATGAATTAGCCAGTGCCAGTCAAGTGGCGCGTGATGTAATAGGGGCGGAAGATATTGTCGATTTTACGAAGCGAGAAAACTACTTGGATCGATTTGCAAAACAGATGGGCTCAGCTATGTTGCAAAGCGTGACTGACTCTATAAGGTTACAGTAATCATTAGGGTAATTTGACCCTGAGGTTTCTCAGCATTTCGCACAGTCGGATCAAGGGTAATCCAATCAAGGCGGTTGGATCTTCCCCTTCCATTTTTGACATCAAACTGACCCCTAGCTTTTCAGACATGAAGCTGCCTGCACAATTATAGGGTTGTTCTTTAAGCAAATAGTCTTCAATCTCTGTCTCTCCCAATTCCCTGAAAGACACACGGTAAATGATGACATCTTTTTCAAGATTATTCGTACTAGCGTTGGTTACACAAAGCCCGGTATAAAACGACAAGGTTTTGTTACTCATCGCCATTAATTGCTGTTTAGCACTTTCATGGCTACCAGGTTTACCCAATATCTTGCCGTTGCACTCAAGCGCTTGGTCTGAACCGATCACAATTGAATCAGAGTGTTTAGCTGCGACATGTTTTGCCTTTGACTCTGCTAGGCGTACAACATAATCCTCAATCGACTCTCCCAGGATTGTTCCTTCATCAATATTTGGGGATTCAGTCGAAAATTCGAGCTGCAATCTCTCAAGCAATTCCTTGCGATAGGGTGACGATGAAGCAAGTATTATTCTAATCGGGCTGATATTGTCTCTCCAAGCGTATAATTTGCGCTTTATTTTGGACAAATTTAAATAAATATCAAATAAGTCAGCTATTTAACAAATATAGACCGATATAATTTTGACAGCTTGAAGGTCTATCGATAAAATTCGCCGCCTGATGCCATCTGACCTGTCGCAATCTATCAATCCGTTGCGTCTGGCAAAAGCCAAAGAGCGGATTGTAGGTAAAACTAAACTTGCTTCTTTGGCTCGTCTAAAAGGAATTTTACTAGATGATAAAGGCGTACTGGATTATAGCTTGTCTTTTGATTTCGATGAGGCGGGGGTTTGTATTGTTGAGTCTGATATTGATACTCAATTAATACTCGAGTGTCAGAGATGCTTTAAGCCAGTTGAAGTTGATATTCGAAAAAACTCTCTACTAGGGGTCGTTGCTGAAGGTGATTCATTCGACGAATTAGCAAAGGAATATGAACCGTTAGAATTGAGTGAGGATAATGTCACCACTGTCGAGGCGCTGATTGAAGAGGAATTGTTATTATCAATTCCGCTCTCAGTACTTCATCCTGTAGATAAATGCGCAGGAACAAATGATTTAGATAGAATTAATGCAGAGGCAAAACCACAACCTTTTGCAGATTTAGCCGCATTAATGAAAAATAAAGATTGACCAATATAGATAGTAATTCTTAGGAGACAAGTAGTCATGGCAGTTCAAAAATCGAAGAAATCAAGCTCAAGACGGAATATGCGCCGTTCACATGATGCTTTAACTTCCGCTGCAACATCAATAGAACCGACTTCAGGTAAAGTACATCTTCGCCACAATATCTGCGCAGACGGTTATTATCGAGGCAATAAAGTAATAGAGGTTAAAGGCGATCAGGAATAATTGCCCTGAGCTTAATCAAAAAATACTTTCCAGAGTTTAAATGCTAACTCTGGATAAATTATGTCTTTAAAGTCAACAATTGCACTCGACGCGATGGGCGGCGATTTTGGTCCATCTGAAATTGTCCCTGCCGCACTCTTTGCTCTAAAAAAGCACAATACGCTCCATCTAGTCCTGGTTGGAAAAGAAGACCTTGTGCTGAGTGAGCTGAAAAAGCATAACGCAAACGAGCACGAGCGAATCAAGGTTGTCCATGCCCCCGAAGTAGTTGAAATGCATGAGTCTCCATCACAGGCTTTGCGTAATAAAAAAGAATCTTCAATGCGCATAGCCATAGAATTGGTGCGCGATGGGCATGCAGCAGCTTGTGTTAGTGCCGGCAATACCGGTGCGTTGATGGCCACGTCTCGATTTGTATTGAAAATGCTCCCTGGCATGGACCGTCCTGCCATTTGTACGACCTTGCCGGGAAAGAACGGACACACTCACGTCCTGGATCTTGGCGCTAATGTTGACTCCAGTTCTGAGCAATTATTTCAATTTGCCATAATGGGCGCTGAACTTGCCAGTGCTGTTGAAGGCACAGAGAATCCAACCATTGCATTATTAAATGTTGGAGAAGAAGAGATCAAGGGCAATGACCGTGTAAAGCAAGCAGCAACTTTACTCGCGGAAAGTCATTTAAATTATACCGGTTTTGTGGAAGGCACTGACTTATATACAGGTGATGTAGACGTCATAGTATGTGACGGCTTCGTTGGTAATATTGCATTAAAAGCCAGCGAAGGCTTGGCTGAATTCCTTCGTCATCACGCAACAGTCCAATTTAAAAGCAGTCTCTACGCTAAATTTGCTGCAACGATAGCAATGCCAGTATTGAAAGCATTGAAACAGAAAATTGATCCAAAACAATATAATGGTGCGTCATTACTCGGGCTCCGTGGCATCGTTATCAAAAGTCATGGTAGCGCCGATCGAATATCATTCTCCACAGCAATTGATGAAGCTATCATTGAAGTTGAGAATAATGTTCCGGAAAAAATAAATGCAAAATTAGAACAATTACTAGTCGATAGGCAAAGTCTTTAATGTATTCGAAAATTACTGGCACTGGTTCTTATTTACCTGAGCGTATCTTGACCAACGCCGATCTTGAACTGATGGTAGATACATCAGATGAATGGATACGTTCTCGTACTGGAATTGAAAAACGACATATTGCAGCTGATGATGAGACCACCTGTGATCTTGCTGAAAAAGCAGCATTGGCAGCCATAGAAGCCGCTGGTATAAAAGCAACAGATATAGATCTGATTATTTTAGGTACCACAACGCCCGATCTAATCTTTCCCAGCACGGCCTGTTTGTTGCAACAACGATTGAGTATCCGCGGATGTCCAGCTTTTGATGTACAAGCAGTTTGCACAGGCTTCATCTACGCCATGAGTATAGCTGAAAAATTTGTTAGTTCTGGAAGTTCAAAATGTGCTTTGGTTGTTGGTGCAGAAACTTTCTCACGCATCATCGATTGGAAAGATAGAAATACATCTGTCATTTTTGGTGATGGTGCTGGTGCAGTTATTCTACAAGCAAGCGAAACGCAAGGTATTCTATCGAGCCACATTCATGCAGATGGTCAGTATGCAGATCTATTAAATGTACCTGCTGGCATTTCTTCTGACTACGACATAGTCAAAGCTGACAAAGCATTTGTCACCATGCAAGGCAACGAGGTTTTTAAAGTTGCCGTCAACACATTAGGCCGAATTGTCGACGAAACGTTAGCAGCAAACTCTATAAAAAAAGAAGAAATAGATTGGCTAGTACCTCATCAGGCGAATATGCGTATCATATCAGCTACTGCAAAAAAGCTTGAGATGTCTATGGAAAGAGTGATTGTTACGGTTAATCAACATGGCAATACTTCTGCGGCTTCAGTACCTTTAGCACTGGACGTCGCTGTTAGAGATGGTCGCATTAAAGCCGGTGACACAGTTTTGTTAGAGGCTTTCGGCGGCGGTTTTACCTGGGGCTCTGTGTTATTACGTTATTAATCTCTTTATGGAATTTAGTTTTAAGTGAATACGCAATCTAATGTAGCAATTGTTTTCCCAGGCCAAGGCTCACAATCCGTTGGCATGATGAGTGAACTGCTTGAAACAGAATCAAATCTTAAGTCTATATTTGATTCTGCTTCTGATATCTTAGGATATGACCTCTTAGATATTATTACCTTTGGCCCGGAAGAAAAATTAAACCAAACTGAAATCACTCAACCAGCTTTACTTGCGGCAGCTTATGCAACATGGCTAATGTACAAAGAAAATACTCGAATCAGCCCCACCGTCTTGGCAGGACATAGTCTTGGAGAGTACACGGCCTTGTTATGCGCAGGTGTAATTAGCTTTAATGATGCCATTGCCTTGGTTGCTGAAAGAGGGAGGTGCATGCAAAAAGCCGTGCCTGCCGGCATTGGTGCAATGGCAGCAATTCTCGGTTTAACCGATGAGAAAATAGTTGAGGTTTGTGCTGACGCCGCTGAAACAGAAACTGTGTCAGCGGCTAACTTTAATTCGCCAGGTCAGATCGTCATTGCAGGCCACAAACCTGCCGTTGAAAGAGCAATAATTGCAGCAAAAGATGCTGGCGCAAAAAAAGCATTGTTGTTACCCGTTAGTGTTCCGTCTCATTGCATGCTTATGAAAGACGCAGCAAATGAATTTTCACAGTCGCTCAATAAGATTCATTTTAATGATGCTAAGATACCTGTGATACAGAATGCCCATGCTAAAATTAAGTCTAAATCAGATGAGATTAAACAAGCACTACTTGAACAACTTTATATGCCGGTACGTTGGGTAGACAGCATTAATAGCATGCAAGTCATGGGCGTTAATAAAATAATTGAATGTGGACCAGGAAAAGTACTTTCCGGATTAATTAAGCGCATAGACCGTTCACTTGAAATACATTCTGTACGGGATAAAAAATCTTTAGACAAGGCACTAAATTGATAGCGGGTTATTTTTATGATTGATACGTATAAAGATAAGGTTGTTTTAGTCACTGGGGCAAGCCGTGGCATAGGTAAGGAGATTGCGATTAAATTCGCAAAACAAGGCGCCTTTGTAATTGGAACAGCAACTACAAAGAATTCTGCAGATCGAATTTCTAAAGATTTAGATGCAAATAATTACACTGGAGTTGGCCTAGTATTAAATATCTCAGACAAAACTTCAATTGACGATTTCGGGGACAAGCTAAAGGACATAGCAGCACCAAATATCCTTATTAATAATGCAGGAATCACCCGCGACAATTTATTAATGCGTATGAAAGATGATGAATGGGAAGAGGTGATAAACACTAACTTGACGGGCATGTTCCGTGTAACAAAGTTATGTATGCGCGCCATGATGAAACAACGGTATGGTCGGATCATCAATATCAGTTCTGTCGTCGGTTTATCTGGTAATCCAGGCCAATCTAATTATTCTGCTACAAAAGCAGGGATGTTAGGTTTCACACGTTCCTTGGCAAAAGAAGTAGGTTCTAGAGGAATTACAGTAAATGCTGTAGCGCCAGGTTTTATTGAGACTGATATGACAAATGAATTGAGTTCTGATGTTCGCGATTCAATTTTAAATCAGATTGCATTGGGTCGATTAGGGCGACCAGAAGAAATAGCAAATGTAGTCGGCTTCTTGGCTTCAGATGAGGCGGCTTATATTACCGGACAAACTATTAGCGTAAATGGCGGGATGTATATGGGATAGATTTATTATTTACTTTAAATATATTATATAACTAATTGATATTAATATATATTAATATCCAAGAATAATCTAAGTTGCAAGAAGATTTCATTTCACTAAACTTAGCACACGAAAAACGGCCACCGAGCCGCTAAGGGAGGATTTATTAATCATGAGTAGTGTTGAAGAACGCGTAAAAAAAATCGTTGTAGAACAGCTAGGCGTTAAAGAAGAAGAGGTAACTAATGAAGCATCATTTGTTGATGATTTAGGGGCGGACTCTTTGGATACTGTTGAGTTGGTCATGGCATTGGAAGAGGAATTCAAAACGGAAATACCAGATGAAGAGGCCGAGAATATTACGACGGTTAATGAAGCGGTTAAATATATCAATGCACATCTAGAATAATCTATAACATAAAGGACACCCAAGGCCGCGTTATGAAAACACTCTTACGCGGCTTTTTTTATTGTTAAATATTGACGAATATTTTTAAATAATCATATGAGCAAGTGTTCTATTTCTTTTTCTTTAACAATAAATAGATAGGTATTTTCTGAAGTGAGCAAACGTCGTGTAGTGATAACAGGTTTAGGCATGGTAACGCCTGTAGGTAATAGTGTTGATGAAACATGGAAGAATATACTCGCAGGTAAAAGCGGCATTACACTGATAGACCATTTTGATACATCAGAGTTTAGTGTTCGGATTGGTGGCTCTATACGAAACCTCGATTTAGATAATTACATCTCTAAAAAAGATCAAAAGAAAATGGATCCATTCATACACTACGGTCTCACCGCAGGTATACAAGCGATTCAAGATTCAGGTTTAGAAGTTAATGAAAAAAATGCTTCGCGCATTGGTGTCGCCATTGGTTCAGGCATAGGTGGACTACCCGGCATTGAAAAAAGCACTAGGCAATTTATCAACGGCGGAGCAAGAAAAGTATCTCCATTTTTCATTCCAAGTAACATCATCAATATGATCTCAGGACACTTATCCATTATGTATGGATTGAAGGGGCCAAATTTTGCTATCTCTACAGCGTGTACAACAGGCACACATAATATTGGCGATGCCGCGAGATTAATAGAATATGGTGATGCAGATGTCATGATTGCTGGAGGTGCGGAAATGGCATCATCTGAAAATGGTTTGGCTGGGTTTGCATCCGCTCGTGCACTATCAACAAGAAATGACGATCCAGCAAGTGCTAGCCGTCCTTGGGACAAGGATAGAGATGGCTTTGTACTAAGTGACGGGGCAGGGGTCGTCGTTTTGGAAGAATATGAACACGCTAAACAACGTGGCGCAAACATCATTGCTGAAGTTGCTGGTTATGGCATGAGTGGTGATGCCTACCATATGACCGCACCCTCGGAAAATGGTGAAGGCGCTGCAAATTGCATGGTAAATGCCTTAAGAAATGGCGGCATCAATATTAATGAAGTTGATTATATAAATGCGCATGGCACTTCAACACCAGCAGGGGATGTTGCAGAAACAAAAGCTGTAAAACGCGTATTTAAGGATGACTCAAAGTCATTGGCCGTTAGCTCAACCAAGTCAATGGTTGGTCATTTATTAGGCGCAGCAGGAGGCGTAGAAGCCATATTTTCGATATTAGCAATACGTGACCAAGTTGCACCACCGACAATAAACCTTGACCAACCCGATCCTGAATGTGATCTAGATTACGTCCCGCATACGGCGCGTGAAATGAAGATCGATGTCGCGTTATCTAATTCATTTGGCTTTGGTGGTACAAATGGTTCACTCATCTTTAAGAAACTGAGCTAAACTCGATAAGCCATGACAACATAATGGCAATCAAATCTCTCATTAATGGAAACTCGAGTGATGCAATTTCATTGTTTGATCGAGGCTTGCAATATGGTGATGGTCTATTTGAAACAATTGCAGTAGAAAAAGGATCGTTACTATGTTGGGATGAGCATATAGAACGATTACAATCAGGGTGTAGTAGGCTAAAGCTACCCATTCCCAATCAAGATGCATTGTTCGAAGAAGCCCGACATTTAACAGGTTCTGTTGAGCGAGGCATTATCAAAATAACTATCACTCGAGGCCAGGGCGGTCGCGGTTACGCTTTGCCTGTTAATGTAGACTCGACCCGTATCATTTCACTTTACCCTTGGCCTGAGTACTCATTTGAAAACCCCGGCAACGGCATTAAGGTTCATATATGTCACTATCGCTATGCATACAATTCAGTGCTTGCAGGCATAAAGCACCTCAATAGGCTTGAACAAATATTGGCGCGATCAGAATGGACAGATAACTCAATCGCAGAGGGGATAGTTTTGGATCATGACGGTAACGTCATCGAAGGAACAATGAGTAATATTTTTTATATCAAAAATGAAACTCTAAATACCCCAGACTTATCGGCATGTGGTGTCAATGGTATTATCAGGCAAAAAATTATTACATTAGCAACGGAATTAGACCTTGAGCTTTGCATTAATAACATCTCGTTAAAATCATTAATGGAAGCAGATGAAGCCTTTATGTGCAATAGCATCATTGGCGTATGGCCAATAAGAATGCTAGGTGAGCAAGCTTTGGATGTTGGAGACAAAACTATTCAGATTAAAAAAATATTACAGAAACATAATTTTATTCCTGAGCTATGATAAAACGTCTCCTTATGCTTATGACACTATGCCTGGTTTTTCTTATTGTCACTACTGCATTACTCTATGAAGAGTATCAAACCTTCCTTGTAACTCCCTTGAGCATTAAAGAAGAAACTATATTTGAAGTAGAGTCCGGCATGAGCTTCGCAAACGTTAATGCCAAACTCAACAACCTTGAGCTGATTGATGACACAGGATATTTTAAGATCCTTGCGCGATATAATGGAAAAGCAAACAAGATCAAGTCGGGGGAATATTTATTATCGCCCGGACTCAACCCAAATGATCTTCTAAACCTTCTGGTCACAGGCAAAGTAATACAATACTCGTTCACACTCCTTGAAGGCTGGCAAATCAGAGAGATGATGCGAGCAATTCATGCAACAGATCTAATAAAACATACATTAGTTGAAGGTGAAACGGAAAGTCTCATGCGTGAGCTTGGATATGGAGACAAAGTAGCGGAGGGAATGTTCTTTCCAGACACCTATCACTTTCCAAAAGACACTACTGACAAAGCATTTTTGCAAAGAGCCTATCAACGTTTACATCATGTTTTAGATGAAGAATGGCAAGCGCGCTCAGAAGACCTACCATACAAAACACCTTACGAAGCCTTAATTATGGCTTCTATCATTGAAAAAGAGACCGGTCTGGCAAGTGAACGCAGTACTATTGCAGGAGTATTTGTGCGTCGCTTAAACAAAAAAATGAAATTACAAACGGATCCAACTGTAATTTACGCTATGGGGAAACAGTTTGATGGTAATATACGTAAAAAAGATCTTGCTATAGATTCTCCCTATAACACGTACCGCTACAAAGGCTTGCCTCCAAGTCCAATTGCACTGGTCGGTCGTGAAGCTATACATGCAGCATTACATCCAGCAAAGGGCAAGTCACTTTATTTTGTTGCAAAAGGGGATGGTTCACATTACTTTTCAGAAACACTAAAAGAACACAATCAAGCCGTAGCGAAATATCAATTAAAGAAAAAGTAAATAATGATGAAAGAAACCTTATTTATAACCTTGGAAGGTGTTGAAGGAGCCGGCAAAAGTAGTTTGATGGATTATATATCCGAACTGTTTACCAGTACTGGTCACGAAGTTATACAAACGCGCGAACCTGGTGGGACGAGAACTGGAGAACAAATCAGAGAGATTCTGTTAGACAGTAACAATATTGGTTTGGAAAGTAATACTGAACTCCTGCTGATGTTTGCTGCAAGAATGCAGCATTTAGAAGAAGTAATAAAACCTGCTCTGGCGTCAGATCAGATCGTGATTTGCGATCGATTTACAGATGCCAGTTATGCGTACCAGGGCGGCGGCAGGGGAATTCAAGAGTCTCGAATACAATCACTCGAAGACTGGGTTCAGGAAGGTCTAAAACCTGACATTACTTTATTATTCGATCTGGATGTTGAAGTTGGATTACGTCGTGCAGGGAAAAGAAGTCAAGCGGATCGGTTTGAACAAGAAGACATACTGTTTTTTGAACGTATTCGTTCGTGTTACCTTGAACGAGCAAAGAAAGAATCGTCACGTTTTCGAATCATACACTCAGGTGAAAGTATGGAAAATGTGAAACAACAAATACAGAACGTATTGAAAAAGCATCTATGACAAACATCTATCCCTGGCAAAATGAACAATGGCAACGGTTGATGGGGATGCAGCAGCAGGATCGCTTACCTCATGCAATATTGCTTTGTGGTCCAGAAGGCATCGGTCTGAAACAATTTGCACAATCTGCGGCCATGCAATTGTTATGTTTGTCTAAACAAGCTGAAACAAATAACGCCTGTGGTAATTGCCAAAGTTGCCAGTTGTATCATGCTGGAAACCATCCTGATTTAAATCTCCTTGAACCAGAAGAAACAGGTAAGCAACTTAAAATCGCCCAGGTACGTGAGTTGATTGAATATGTAGCCTTAAAGAGTTTTTCAGGAAAGCAGAAAATTGCGATCATTGAACCTGCCGATGCAATGAATCGCGCAACCGCAAATGCTTTATTAAAAACGCTGGAAGAACCTCCATCTCAGTCTATGTTGTTTCTATTAAGTCATAGACCTTCTAAATTACCCATAACCATCAGAAGTCGGTGTCAGCGCATAGATTTTAAGCCCGCTTACCAGCAGGCAGATATAGATTGGCTTAAAAATGACTTGATTGATTCAAAATTCTCTGCAGAAGCATTGCTTCGTTTATCAGGAGGAGGGCCATTAAAAGCACTTTCTTTAATTGAAGATGGCCAGTTAGAGTTTCGGCCCACGCTGCTTAAAGATCTAAGGTTAATGGGTAAAAAGAATTGCGACCCTGTTCAAATAGCTGCCAATTGGCAAACATTGGGACTGGAAAATATTCTTACCTGGTTAATGAAGATAATACTGGATCTGATTCGTCTTAAATTGCTTCGTGAAAGGGCAATCATAATAAACCTTGACTTGAAAGAAGACTTGCAAGACCTTGTAAATTCATTAGACTTGGTTGCGTTGGTCAGAAATTACGACTTTGTATTGTTGAAATACAAACAATCGATCGGACCAATGAATTACAATCCATTGAGCATACTTGAAGAGATAGCGCTGCATTGGAACAACCCTGAAATAGTAAAGTAACGGGAGAATAAATAAATGGCAGCAGGCCGCGACCCACGACAAGGCATTTTATCGCTAACCATTCGAGATAAAAGCGCGCTCTATGCTTCTTATATGCCATTTGTGAAAAATGGAGGTTTATTTATTCCCACTGCCAAGACCTATAAACTGGGGGATGAAGTATTCATGCTATTAACCTTAACTGATAGTAAAGATAAGTTGCCTGTTGCAGGTAAGGTAGCCTGGATCACACCAAAGGGTGCCCAAGGCAACAAAACTGCTGGCATAGGTGTCCAGTTTAGTGAATTGGATAAGGGTGCCACCAAAAGCAAGATCGAAAATCAATTAGCTGGCGCCTTGAAGTCAGACCGCCCAACTCACACCATGTAATCAGCAATAAGCAACTGGTTTTAAATAATTTCTGTTCGCCACCGTGGCTCCTCTAATAGATTCTCATTGTCATATTCCGTTGTTAAGCGAAGACCTGCCTGTCGACGATATAATAAACAACGCCAAGCAAAATAACATCGAACACATGCTCTGCGTTGCAATAGATTTAGACGGCTCTCCGGATATTATTGATCTAGCCAAGCAACATGACGTTATCTCTGCCACTGTTGGTATTCATCCCAATACTGAGCTAAAAAAAGAAGCTGTGATAGAAGATATAACTGCGTTAGCGTCCAAAAATGAGGTCGTTGCGATAGGAGAAACCGGCCTTGATTACTTTCGAAGTGAAGGTGATCTTGAGTGGCAGCGAAATAGATTTCGAATTCACATAAATGCCGCTAAAGATCTTAATAAGCCTCTGATTATTCATACTCGAGAAGCCAAAACCGATGTGATTCGCATATTAAAAGAAGAGGGTGCAGATCAAGTGGGGGGTGTAATGCATTGTTTTGTTGAAGACTGGGAGACAGCTCAGGCAGCAATGGACTTAAACTTCCTTATCTCCTTCTCAGGCATTGTCACCTTTAAGAACGCCAAAGATCTTCATGCGGTAGCGAAACTGGTTCCACTGGAGCAAATGTTAGTTGAAACTGACTCGCCTTATCTGGCACCAGTGCCATTTAGAGGAAAAACAAATCAACCTGCTTATGTACGTCATGTTGCAAAATTCATTGCGGAATTAAAAGAAATTGATTTTGAGATCCTAGCAAATCAAACAACTAAAAATTACTACAAATTATTCAACTAAATCAAATAGAAAGCGATAGTATCTCAAGTGATTTATCGATACTTTCTCTACTCGTATAAAAATGGGGTGAAAACCTTATACCACCAGCGCGATTTGCACATATTAGCTTATTTTTCATCAACTTAGAATAAAGTTGCGGCATACTAATACCTTCAATCCTGAATGTTACTATGCCCGCATAATGTGGTTTAGTTGTTGGAGAAACAAAGATTACGCCAGGAATATCCCTTAACTTATCAATAAGATAGCTAACATTATTAATAATATTAGTAGATATCTTCTCCATGCCTATTTCTTCTATCAAGGATAGACTGGCCGATAATGCGTGAATTCCAAGCATATTGGGACTCCCACATTCAAAGCGACGACCTGTGTCAGCATATTCTATCTCCTTAGAGTCATAATTCCCGACATCCTTGAGCATATGCCAGCCATACTGATGCAAGCTTAATGAATCTCTAATTTCGGCCTTGCAATAAAATAATGCAATCCCTTCGGGTCCTAACATCCATTTGTGGGCGTCTGCCATGACAAAATCGGCTTTTATGGTCTGACAATCAAAAGGGAAGGCACCTAAACTTTGAATCGCATCAACGCAAAACAATATATTGTTTGCATGACAATAATTTCCGAGAATTGTTAAGTTCGGGCATTTACCCGTCCCATACTGAACGGAACTTATTGTTAATACTCGAGTATTTCTATCACATGCAGAGATTAAGGCTTCTTCTGGAGATGCGTCCATAGAAAGGTTTACCTCACGAAATTCGACGCCATTTTTCGCCTGTGCTAGCCAAGGCAGCCTATTGGAAGGGAATTCTTCATCAGAACTTACGATATTATCCCCAGTTTTCCAATCTATGCCTTCCGCTACGACTGATAAGGCCTCTGACGTGTTTTTTAACAAGGATATATCGTTTACAGAAGGGGCGTTTATCAAGCGTTTCAACTGTCCACGTAGCTCGGCTTCTTTCTCTAACCATACGAGGTAATTTGTTGCTCCTAGCAGTGTATTTTCTCTAGCAAACTGATTAACTGCCTCTGTAGTACGCATTGGCCATGGCGACACTGCCGCATGATTTAAGTAAACGATATTGTCATGCAGCGGAAATTCTGTTTGGAACATGTTTTCAATGGACATGATTTAGGGTGATTACCTGTATTTATCGTGTATTATTTATAATATAAAGAAAAAGAAATGAAAGCTAAGCTTATGAAAATATTATTTATTGGCCTTTCGGTGTTGTTTTCAAACCAATCTTATGCAGTCGAGTTTTACCAGTGTATTGACGAAAAAGGGCAGAAACACTTCACCAATTTACCTGCTCAAAGTTTGAACTCAAATTGCAAACAAGAAGTCGATCGCTATACATTTTTAATTAAACAAGACTATTACAAACTAGAAAATAAATTAGATAATTACTCTCAAGTATTCGAAACACAAGAACTAGAACGTGTACAAACTGGTGGTTCAGCAATAACGGTTAAGAACTTTGTAGATCCTATAAAGGATCTTTTTGACTCCGATAAAGCCCTTGAACAATTACTCGAAACCTCAAACAAAAAGAAGAAGAATATGGCAACAGAGTTTTTCGATGCGCGGTCTAACGCAATAGAATCGGTACTTTCACAGGATTTGAAGAAGTGACCTGTCAGCAACACACATCACTATACTGCGCATAATGTATATTATGTTAAATTAATAAAATGCCGATTCAAGTCTTATATAAACAACCGATTACTAATCTTTCATTTACTATATAGCCCCTAATGGATATCACCTCCTGCTAAGACATATCCCTACTACAACTTATTTTAATCGTTCAAAAATCCCATTTATTATATGAATTCGATAACAAAACATTGGCTCGCCATAGCCATAGTCATCCACCTGTTAGTCGCCTGGTTTAGTCTGGGTCATTATCATGATGACGAATACGCTCAGATCCTCAATTTTGCGACATCAAAGATTGGTGTTGATATGCAAAGTGAGCTTATGTGGGAATTTGAGGCAGGTGTTCGAAGTGGATTTCAGCCCTTTATTGCTTTTTTACTATCAAAAGCAACCGCTTTTGTCGGCATAGAATCACCACATATCCTTGCCTTCATCTATCGACTCATAAGTGCCATTCTTTCTCTTGCTGCTACGGTTGTGTTCATAAAGGCAATCGCTAAAGAAATAAACTCAAAGACTGCATTTAAATGGACTGTGTTTTTTCTATTCTTTTCGTGGATTCTGCTATTTATTAATGTACGTTTTTCTTCTGAAGGTTGGGCCACTTCATTCTTTATTCTTGGATTTGGACTGCTCCTGCAATCAGAACCTGCCAGCCTTCAACGGCATTTAGCAATAGGATTCTTTCTAGGGTTGGCGTTCCTCGCCAGATATCAAGTTGGCTTCATGCTATTAGGCCTTGGTTTGTGGATGTTATTTATCCAGCGAATAAAACCAATCAACTTATTCCATATCCTGATTGGCGGTTTATTCTCATTAGTCCTCGGTGCAGGGTTTGATTGGTGGCTGTATGGCGAACCCACTGTTAGTTCCTGGCAATACTTTAAATGGCATTATGACGGTTTAACATCTAATTCAGGTGGCATCAGTACTGCTGTATATGAACCATGGTGGTTTTATATACAGTACGCAGCATTACAGTTAATTCCGCCTATCACTTTACTACTACCTATTGTAGTCGTCGCTTTTTGGATATTCTTCCCACTCCATCCGATTACCTGGCTGACTATTCCATTTGTCTTTTTTCATACCTATTTTGGTCATAAGGAAATGCGTTATTTATTCCCGCTATTGCCTTTTGCGCCAGTCATGTTTGCCTTGCTCTGCATACACTTAAATCAACGATTTAGATTAATGGATTTTAAATTCATTCGGTATTCGTGGCAGACAGTATTAGGTGGTTCTATTATTGTAAATGCCATACTTGTCATCCTTACCCTGTCTTTACCGGCCAGCAAGGAAGTTGCATTGTGGCGCAATTGTTTATCCCCATTAGCGCTTGAAAAACCATCTGTGCTATTAGTTTTGGATCAAGACGGTTCATATTCTGACCCGGCAGAGCTGAACATGGATTTTTATAATTCGAACAAGCTCCCGATCATCTCAGTCAAAGGTGAGAGTGAGATTAAACTGATTATAGGTCAGCATCCGAATAAGCAGGTGCTATATGCTTCGCGCAAACGTAATCGAAGCAAGCAATTAGACGCAGAGAATATTTCGCACCAACTTATTTGCCAGGCATTACCAAACTGGATTTTAAAAATAAATATTAATAACTGGACTTCACGCACTAGCATGTGGCGTATCTGGAGAATCGTTAAATAATATGAATATATCTTCAATACGTGATAAATATCTCGATTGCATCACTATGTATTCTGTCTATTTATGTAATAAGCTTACTCTCAAAATATATATACAATAAGGATAACGCTATGGGAAAAACCATCAAGATTTTAGTCGTTCTGGGGTTAGTCGTTGTCGTTGCGTTAGCAGGCATCATTTTCACTACTGATATCAATCAATATAAAGACCAAATTGTTCAAGTAGTCAAAGACAATACAGGACGAGATTTTGAAATAAGTGGTGACCTGAAATTAGCGCCATCATTGATACCTACAATTGCTGTTGAAGGCGTTTCGTTGGGCAATGCTAGCTGGGCAAAAGAAAAAAATATGCTGAGCGTGTCAAAATTTGAAGCCCAGATTGCGCTGATGCCGTTATTGAAAAAAAACATACAAGTCATTAAATTTATCTTGATTGAACCGAGCATTCACCTTGAAACGAACAGTAAAGGAGAAGGCAATTGGGTATTAGCCACCCCTGCCCCTAAAGAAAAAGAGTCCATAGCAGAAACAGCACCAGCATCATTGCCAGGTCTGGCTGTAAATGAAGTACACATTAAAGATGCAATCATCAGTTACAAGGACGGCAAAACCGGTGAGACTACTGAATTACATATTGACGAAGTGTCCGTTAATTCAGAGAGTTTTTCCGACCCGATGAAGCTTTTTGTAAAAGCCGAAGTAAACGAATCACCGCTAGAACTGACAGGAAGCTTAGGCTCGATAAACAGCTTGCTTGATAATAAAGATTACTCAATCAATATAAATGCTGATATAGCTGGCGCTAAAATCTCCATAGAAGGCAAATTGGGGCAACCCATGAATGCCAAAGGTATCGACTTACTTGCATCATTAGATATAAAAGAATTGAGCAGCCTCAACAAACTCGCAGGTGCAGAACTGCCAGAAGCTGGCCCTATTCTCTTAAGCGGGAAACTGTCTGACACTAAGTCAGGTTATTCTGTTAAATCAATGTCTGCTCAAGTAATGGAATATAAAGTGAATGGTGACATAGAGATTGCACTTAGTGGAGCACGCCCAAAATTAATGGCCTCCCTGTCAACAGACAGCCTCGATGTAAGTCCTTTCCAAGGCGCGCCAGAAGAAGGAACCCCTAAAAAAGAAAAATTATTCCCATCAGACCCGCTACCCTTGGATGGACTTAAGTCTGCTGATGTTGATCTAAAATTTAAAGCAAAAAAACTTATCACAAAAGATTTAACAATCGATGACGTGAACCTGGCTTTGACATTGAACAATGGCAAGTTGCAGATAACACAAAACTCGAAGGCCGTTGGTGGCACGATTTCAGTAGATATAAGCCTGGACGGCAGCAATGCCAAGTCAGCTACACTTAGTAATAATATCGAATTAAAACAAATTGAGCTTGGTCAACTGCCCGCGATTAAAGAAAAAGAAATCTTGACTGGTGGCAAGTCAAATATAACGATTAAAACGAATGGTTCAGGTGCGAGTGTAAGTGCAATAATGGCGAGCTTGAATGGAAAATTATTAATTACCGTAGGCGCAGGAAAAATATCCAGCAAAGTAATGGAACTCGCAAGTGCAGACGCACTTATGAGCACCCTTTCTATGATCAACCCAATGGCAAAAGGAAGCGATGGTAGCCTGCTTGAATGTGCTGTAATTAATTTTGGCATTACGGATGGTATTGCTACTGCTGACAATGGAATCGCCATGTCTACAAACCAGATAAATATTATTGGTGGCGGCAACATCAATTTAAAAACAGAAACACTGGATATTGGTATAACGCCAAAAGAAAAAGAAGGTGTTGGGCTTAATGTTGCTCAACTTGCGGCACTGGTACGACTTGGCGGTACTCTCGCGAGCCCTACTCCGAAAACAGATACCAAGGCTGCATTAAAGAAAGGTTTATCTGCAGGAGCGGCGGTTGCCACAGGCGGCCTCTCTTTACTTGCTGGAGAGTTATTAGACAGTGGCTCTGGTGATGACGCGAACCCTTGTGATATTGCACTAGGAAAAGTACCGAAGACACCAGTTAAAAAACCAGCAACAGAAAAAAACACTGTAGAGAAGACCGCTGACACAGTTAAAGATGCCGCAAGTGCAGTAGGAGATAAGCTTAAGAACCTGTTTTAAATCTAAGGCGTAACCGTAACTTCTAAAGATAGCTCTTTTATACGTGCTGCAAAATCTTGCATCCATGATTCTGGAAGTTTCTTGATTGCTTTGACTTCAGGCTGCAACGATGGGCGCTCGACGCCGTAAAGCAATACACCTTTCACAGGGATACTTCGACTCACTGTTGCCTTAAGTAAATTAAGATAGGCCTCTGTTTCTGATTTACTGGGAGATTTATTTTTATAAATGAATACGCAAGTCTGGATCCAGGTTGGACAAAGCTCCACCGATGTCTTCAATCGTTTGAGTGTAGACATATTTGATCCTTTAATTTGGTTTATCGTGGCGATGCCTGTTGGTGTAGCACTGTCAATCTTGAACCAAACTTCTCCATTCATTTTGGAGAGTTTCTTCAGCCCCTTGTTAACAGGAGCCCGATTTACCATACTCCCATTAGTAATCAGTACACATTTAATAGCATTCAACAAACCATATTCTTTTAGTATTAATTCAATCAGGTTAACAACCTGATCAAACTCGTTGGCTGTTGTCGGTTCGCCGTTTCCAGATATCGCGATATCTTTGATTACCCGATATTCATCTGGGACTTCTTCCCTGTCATAGAACCCCCCATGTACAACATCAGCCAGAAAATTACGCAATTCATGCCCCAATTTGTCTAGATTAACAGCAGGAGCACTCCCCCGAATTAAATCTGGCACCTGGCAATAGATGCAACGCCAATTACAGGCATTGTTAATATTCAGATTGATACCAATTGATAACCCACCAGCACGACGGGAAAGAACGGGGTATACATAGGTCAGACCAGCCTTATCGCGACTGTGGTCAGTGGTAGTAAGCATTAAAGTGTGCGTTTCAGACGGTTTAATTATTAATGATTTAGTATACCAAAACAAATACCAGTAATGTATGCCATCAATCTTTAGCGACACTAGCCATAACTACATAAAGCGGATCACCAGTAACGGGACTGCAATCCATAAATTCAATATTGTCAAACCCTCCTGATTCTAGTAAATATGTTCTTAGTAAATACTTTCGATCATGCTCTGAAAGAGAAAGCCATGCTGCGGTTGCCTTTGTGTCAAAAACACGGTTGGAATAAGTAATAATGAGAGAACCATCTTTTTTTAATACTCTGGCGATTTCTTTAAGCACATTGACAGGATGAATTAAATAATCAAAAGACACGCAGATAGTACACACATCAAACTCATTTGCTTTAAAGGGTAATTCTGGATGTATATTTAAGTCATGTACCAGCCACTCATCAAGCTGTTTATTTCTTGCAAGCTCCCTTGCATTCATACCTAAACCAACGACACGTTGATAACTTACATCCTCTGGATAATGGCTTGTCCAACTACTCATTAAATCCAGAATGCTAGTTTTAACGGGGAGCTGTTGTCTATAAAGCGCTTTAACTGCGGCAATAGCGCCAGCATCTATATGTGTTACAAACCGAGGTATCTTATAAAACTTATCATCCGGCGTTTCATCTATTCGGCAGTGGGCATTGTCTGATAATTTAACAGTAATATTTTTCTCAAATGGCATAACAAACAGATTAAATCAAACGACAGGAACTAGTAAAGCCCTCGCATTTTGATTTAGCGTATAAAGGACAGCAGAGGCGCGATTATACTTTAAAGTGCCCTATCAGACTATCAAGCTCATTAAATTTAGCTTCAATATGCGTCCCAATCTTCTGAGTCTTGGTCGCGCCTTCAGCAGTTTTCTTCCCAACATCATTAATATTGACAATGCTTTTATCTAATTCGTCAGTAACACGAGACTGCTCTTCCGATGATGTCGCAACCTGGATATTCATATCAGTAATAATAGAAACACTATCTTCAATTTTGCGCAGTGCGTTACTGGTATTTGCGGCTTGTTGTACACTGACCATAGCTTTTTTACAGCTATCATTCATCTGCTCAGAGGCAGTTTTTGATAGCATTTGTAATTCTTCAACAGTATCATGGATTTCCTGTATAGACTCATGTGTTCGAGTTGCCAAAGTTCTAACTTCATCTGCAACAACCGCAAACCCTCTTCCTTGTTCACCAGCACGCGCCGCTTCAATTGCTGCATTCAAAGCAAGTAAATTTGTCTGTGCAGCAATATTATTGATAACATCAAGTACTGAGCCAATATCTTCGCTATTTTCCCTTAGTTTATTAATACTTTCAGCAGCGTCCTCTATACCACTCGCTAACACGTTGATTATTTCTTGAGATTCATCCACGGATTTTTTGCCGTTAACTGTATCCATCTGTGCTTCCTGAACGGCAGTCATTGCGTTGGCTGTAAGTTCAACCACTTGTTTTGAAGCCGCTGACATTTCAGTAATTGCTGCAGCAACAAGTTCTGTTTCACTGCTCTGTTGCTCAATATCTATACTAGTTGAATAAGCAATTTGAGATAATTCCGCTGCTTCATCTACTAGCAGTGATGTTGCATTTTTCGTGTTATTTATAGTGGCATGAATTTTCGATACAAATTTATTAAATGCCCTGGCCACATCAGTGACCTCATCATCGCCAACTTCCTCTAGACGACTAACCAAATCACCCTCCCCATCAGCGATATCTTCCATTGTTTCCGCAACATTTATTAGTGCCACAATAATTGTGCGGCCAAGAAAGTAAATCAATGCGCTAGAAATGATAGAAATTATTATTATCATTGCAATATTGATGCTTACTGCCATACCTGCAAATGCTTTTGCTTCATCTGAAGTAGTATTTGCTACTTGCAGAGCTTCATTTTTCATTTTAGTAATATTATCTATTAATGCATCAAACTGTTTTCTTTCTGGTCCTGTTGCATTAATAAAGGCACTTTCGCGATATCCATCGTAACTTTGTTGCTTGGTATATTTAACCAGAGCATTATAATTCCCCCACATCTTTTCAAGAGACTGATATTCATCTACGTGATTTTTTAGATCTTCTACCGCTACATCTATTAATTTAATTTTTCTATCAAAACCCTCGCCAACACTATGACGAATAGTGTCATCAGGAGCCATGACAATAGAAAGCGATGTTTCTCTTAAACTATTTATAGGTTGAAGAAGTTTGTCTGCCAGAAAAGAAACTTTTTGCCCTGACCGATAGACGCTATCAATACTATTGAGATTTTTATAATTAGAATACACGCTATATACGCCAATAAAGATAACAGCCAAAACAATAGTTGCAGCCATAATTATTAATTTATTTTTAATCGTTAAGTTTTTCATGGCATAGTCCTTAATGTGCTGTTATTTGAATAGGCATTTGAAAATTCTTTTCAATTACTTTTACTGGTTTCTTGAATTCTTCAGGGTACGGGCCTTTTCTTAGCGACCAGTGATCATTTGTTATTTCGATTTCCCATAACGGCATACTGGCGACTTTATATGGCGTAAAAATAACTTCTTTGTTTGTAGCAAGAACTTTGTTAGGCCCGGGAGCAAAAAGCATATAACCATTTTTATATACATGGCGCATAATTTGTTCACTGACATTTACAAACTCCGCTGTTCCTACCGAAGTGGCAAACAGCTTTTCTATATAACTATCCAGCATGCTGTCTGGAAAGATTGTGCTCCAAATATTATGAGTTCTATAGAGAAGAAATACTGTCCACGGATGATTATAATACCAATCATCTAAGCCCCAGACGATTAAGTCCCATTGTTTTGTGTTGTTCCCCGCATTTGTCGTTAACAGTTGTCCAAACACATCAGTTTCACTGTTTGTATATTCAACATCTAATATGACGCCGACTTTATTTAATTGGTATTCGATACCCTTGATTAACCATTTAAATCTGTCTTGCGCATAAAACTTAAGTGTTAAACCATCTAATATCGATTTCAATTCTTTTCGCACACTGGGATCATTCGGGTCTTCTAGCTCTGAATAAGGCCGCAAATTTTTTACTATATCTCTCACACCAGGAAAGCTTGCTGCTACTGTTGTAGGATGGACCACCCCTTCTCCGTCATAAACGAAATTAAGCAAGTTTTTTTGGCTAATGGCACGGTTTAAAGCAACTCTAACTTTTTTGTCCTGCAATTTTGGATTTCCATTGATTAAATTAATCTGAATAGAAAAATTATTGTTAGAGGGTGATTTAACTACCTTTGCATAAGGCGACAAGATTGTTTCAACCTTACTAGAGAATGGGATTGTAGCGATATCGATCTCTCCTTCGCTATTTTTTACAGACTGCATCGCATCGCCGGCACTCATCTTCGGGTAAACAGTAATATTTTCGACCTTTGGATAACGTTTATCCCAATAGTATGGATTCGCTTTTAATTTAACTTCATCGGCACTCCTATCTCCTTCTACATAACCTTCTGTAAGAATATAGGGTCCTAAACTATAAGGGCCAGGCTCTGCCAGATTTGGGCATGTAGCTTTACCATTCCATCCATGTTTATTCAGATACTCTGGCGTATAAAAATGTATCCAGATAGTGTCATTAAAAAATTGTCCATACTTCTCTGTTAAATGAAACCGCACGGTATATTGATCAATTTTTTCTACATAATCGAAAACGTTATGAATATTGGTAAAAACAAACGGTTTTTTCTTAAAAAATTCCATATTCATTACGATTGAATCAGCATCAAACGAACTGCCGTCCTGAAACCTAACGCCTTCCCTTAATTTAAATTCATATGTGGTCTCGTCGATTTGCTGATGACTGACTGCCACATCATATTCCCAACCTTCTTCATTGTTGGCAGGGCGTATTAGTCCAGAACTGATAGCGTGTGAAGTATATGCATAGGGAAGACTTGGGATAGAAACTTTGATGTGTGAGCCAGATGCCAGTTTAGGTGCAACTCGACTTTCTGAGTCATCCTCTCGCAATACCAAGGGCTCATGCAATGCAACCTCAATACTCTCAGCGACACATATGTTAGACATAAAACATATAAGAACTAACAAACTTTTTAAAAAATTCACACTTAACACTCCCTATAATCTCGGCGAACTTGAGAATTCAAAACCACATTTTCATTCTGAGACACAAGCGCTTATAAATAGACACTTAAATCGTTAATTACCAAATATAACGTCACGAAGCTATGAACCTTTAGCGTATTTTGTTTGTTTTTTACTATCTCAGTATCAGTCAATAAAGCGGCAGACGGAATGTCGTAAAACGCATTGGCATTTACGAGTACATAATTGTCTCCATATGGACATGGAGAAAGTCAATAGTTACCTGGTTTAGAAAATATTTTGGCTGTAAATGCAGTTGGGTGATGCGGTTTTTTATTCAATCCGCAGGAGAGTTATCTAATAAACTGCTGCATCAATGTGTATTGATGCAGCAGTTTGATTAATGCTTATTGAGATTGTGAGAACAGACTTAAATCAAAATAGATTTAAGCTCTAGCAATATAACAACTTAACTAGATGCCATGTCTTTACAAGCTTTCAATGCAACTGCGCGTACACTTGTTGATGCTTTCTTAGCTTTAAACATCATTGGTTCGCCAGTAAACGGGTTGATACCTTTGCGAGCTTTTGTCGCAGGCTTTTTAACACGCTTTAGTTTAACTCCTAATTCTGGCACCATGAATTCACCGCAGCCGCGCGCTTTTAGGTGGCGTTGCGCTTGTTCTGACAAAGACGCTAATACTGCCTTTACATCTTTTTTTGATACTTCCGTAGCATCTGCTATTTCAGCAATAATTTGTGCTTTCGTCATTCTATCTTTGACAGATGATAGTTTTTTCGTGGCCATGAGCGCTCCCTTTATATTATCAGGTTAAATTTTGGGTTTAATACGGATGCGTATTGTAACGCATTAATCAATTTTTCTACCTAATTTTTTCTCATAATTACTACTGTGAAAGGAAATTTTGAACATATTGATGTTCAGCCTGTGACAATAATGTAAATATTTAGCTCAGGCACTGAATTTAGAAATCCACAAAGAAGCATAAAGAGATATACGGCTTCGGCTGCGACTCTGATTTTGTTGTCAAAATGATGGTGCCCGGGGCCGGAATCGAACCGGCACGTCCGTAAGGACGAGGGATTTTAAGTCCCTTGCGTCTACCAATTCCGCCACCCGGGCTAGACACTTGATATAGTAATTTGGAGGCTGAGCCCGGAATTGAACCGAGGTACACGGTTTTGCAAACCGCTGCATAACCACTCTGCCACTCAGCCAGAGTTACTATTTAACTAATTTCTTCGCCTGCAAAATACAAAACCCCGGAAATACCGGGGTTTCCATAATTTGGAGCGGGAAACGAGATTCGAACTCGCGACATCCTCGTTGGCAACGAGGTGCTCTACCACTGAGCTATTCCCGCAAAGGACGCATATTGTAGCTTCGGCTTTTAATGTGTCAATCAAATTACCAAATTATTCTTTTAATTGTGGCCACGCCGCCAATAAATATTGAATCATTGATGCCAAAGTTAAAATCGCCGCGATATAAAGTAGCACTAGGCCTATTTCATATACAGGTACATCGTAGACAGGTTTTCTGAAGATAAGCAGGCCTAGTGCGACCATTTGGGCTAATGTTTTTATTTTACCCAGGACGGAAACAGCGACCATATTACGTGCACCAATTTCGGCCATCCATTCACGTAATGCCGAGACAGTAATCTCGCGACCAATGATAATTATTGCAGGCAACGCCAAGTAAATCACCGGGTTTTGCTGCACTAATAAAACCAGGGCAACCGCAACCATTAATTTATCTGCGACAGGGTCTAAAAATGCACCTAAAGATGAAGTCTGATTCAATTTTCTTGCTAAGTAACCATCTAAGACATCGGTTACTGCCGCTATTGTAAAGATAAGGCACGCAAAATAATTACTCCAACTGATTGGTAAATAAAATACCAATACAAAAACGGGGATTAATAATATGCGAAGTAAGGTTAGTTGATTAGGTATGTTCATAAATTATTATGGAATGTTTCATATATCTTCTGAGCAAGGTTTTTATCGATTCCTGGCACATTGGACAAATCATCTATGCCAGCTTTGGCTACGCCTTGCAATCCACCAAAATGTTTTATCAGATTTTGTCGGCGCTTGTTCCCTATTCCTTCTATATCTTCAAGCGTTGAGCGATTGCGAGTCTTTTTTCTTCGTTGACGATGCGCTGTGATTGCAAAACGATGTGCTTCATCTCGAATATGCTGGATTAGATGTAACGCCGGAGATGCACTATCACAGTCTATGGTTTTATTTTCAAGTGCGAGAATCAAGTTTTCAAGGCCAGGTTTTCTTGATGGACCTTTAGCCACGCCTAATATTGGAATATGTCTTATTTGCAACTCATCGAGTTCTTTTTTAGCCACGCCAATTTGACCTTTACCACCATCAATCAAAATAAGATCGGGTAATTTTGCATCTTCTTTTACGAGTCGTGTGTAGCGTCGCCTGATAACCTGCCCCATAGCCGCATAATCATCGCCCTTAGTAATATTTTTTATATTAAATTGGCGGTATTGTGAATTCATTGGCCCATCTGGCCCAAAGACAACACACGACCCAACGGTTGATTCGCCCTGAGTATGACTAATATCAAAGCACTCCATACGCTCAATGGGCTCTTTAAATGAAAGCAGCTCTTTTAATGCATCAAAACGTTTATGCTGACTCTTATTGCTCGCTAGCTTATGCTTTAATGTCAGGTTAGCATTTTCTTGTGTCATGCCAAGCCACTTTGCACGCTCGCCCCTAACCTTGGATTTAAGTTTAATTTTTTTCTTCGCTTTTTCAGAAATAACTTCTTCGACCAATCTAATAGCATCAATATTGTGACTGATTAATATTTCAGATGGTATTTTTTGTTGTGAATTTGGATTTAAATAAAACTGACTTAAAAATGCATTGACTAATTCTGTTTCTGATTGCTCCGCAATATTTTGTGGATAATAACTACGACTACCCAAGTTTAATCCAGATCGGATAATCGTTAACTGTATACAGGCGTGGTTGCCATTTATAGCGCAAGCAATAATATCAAGATCGCCAGCATCCGTGCTGATATGCTGTTTTTCCTGTACATCGCGTAATGATCGAATTTGATCTCGTAATCTCGCTGCAACTTCAAATTCCAATGCATCTGATGCCCTTTGCATAGGTTCGTTCAAGGCCTTTATGACTTCATCATTTTTTCCTTCAAGAAATAATGTTGCATGTTGAATATCACGCTGGTAGTCAGCTTTTGAAACGATATCAACACACGGTGCTGAACAGCGTTTGATTTGATATTGTAAACAAGGCCGAGAACGATTTGCAAAGACACTGTCCTCACAAGATCTAATCATAAACAGCTTTTGCAATAAATTTAATGTGCGTCTGACAGAACCCGCGCCTGGGTATGGTCCAAAGTATTTCCCCTTCCCCCTCAAAGCACCGCGATGATATTTAAAATGGGGATAATCATGATCGGTTGATAAATAAAGATAAGGGTAACTTTTATCGTCACGGAATAAGATGTTGTAACGCGGCTTATAACTTTTTATTAAATTATTTTCCAGAATCAAGGCCTCATTTTCAGTATGAGTAACCGTTACTTCTATGTTCTCAACCTGCTTGACCATGACCTGGGTTTTGGAGGAATCAGACTGGCTCCGATTAAAATAACTTGAAACTCGTTTCTTCAGGTTTTTTGCTTTTCCGACATAGATCACCTGCCCCTGCCCATCTTGCATACAATAAACACCAGGAAGACTGGTTAGAGTTTTGAGATATGTCTTTGGATCGAACGGCATAGAGACTAGCTGTTGAGTTGTGTCTTAATCTGAACAAAAATTTCACTAAACATTTTTTCAGTCAACCTTTTTGTATTAGTGTTATATCTACTGCAATGATAAGAATCGATGATGCTTCGTCCATCATTGAGCTTATGGATTTTGCCATGTATGAATGGGTAGTCTGATTGCTTAAGGCCTAATGCTTTAATCACTGCTTTATGAGAAACCAGCCCTAAACTTAGAATCACAGCTTTTTTATCGATCGTCTTCAATTCTTCGATTAAATAGCGATTACAGGTATTAATTTCTGCGCCTATAGGTTTATTTTGCGGTGGCAAGCATTTCACTGCATTGGTAATTCGACACTGTTTTAGTTTAAGGCCATCTTTCAAATCAGTGGAGATCTTTTTATTGCTGAATCCATGCTTATAAAGCATTTCATAAAGAATAATACCGGCATGATCACCAGTAAAAGGTCTTCCCGTAGCATTTGCCCCATGTAAACCAGGTGCTAGTCCTACGATAAGTAATTTTGGGTTTTTAACACCAAAAGGAGGTACTGGGCGTGCGTGATAGTGGCTAAATTTCTCGCGAACTTCCGCAAGAAAGTCGCTTAACCTCGGGCAAGCAGTACAATTTAGATCGAACACAGATGAATTTCCTGACATGCCGTGAATATTACGTTACCAATCCAGGTTTGTCGGTATCTCCGCCTTATTTTTTTATACCGATAATCTGGACTTGCCTGATACCCTTCTTTTCTTATTCTATTTAATTCACCTATTGCTCTTTGCTCATTCAGACTATTCCATGTAGGAAAGGATAGGCTCTCATAGAAATCATACTGCTCTGGGCTATTAAACGCCTGACTGGGAATTCTGACTTTAGCTAGCGGCATGAGTGGTGAATCAGTTTCGCAGCATTCAATACCTGTGGCTTCAATTGGCATATATTGATTGGGATCCTGCAATTGCACCATAAAATTAAAACAACCTTCTCCGTCTGCGTATTCATCGCTCATTACTATGTGCAAGAAATCAAGACCTTTATTTTCATCTATTTGATTCATTTTCCTGAATAGAACAAGATTGTGCATATAACTTAATATTATGAGGTTCCAATCTATAGGATTATTTTCTAAAGTATTGTGTTTTAAACGGACTAAAATGATGAGCAAAAAAAAGCACTAACTAAAGAACAACAAGATAAAAGCTATTTTCAAAAAGTGCATATGGGTATAATTCTATTTGAAATTGATTGTTCCAAAATGCACATTCTTTATGATTGCTTTCATTTGAACAAGCTCACTCATAGGCATTGCTATTGCTTGTTCAGTACCTTCTTCAATAAACATTAAGTGTTCAGTCTTATCAGATTTAACCAACGTATCGACGGCGATTCCTATTAGCTCTTTACCAGTCGTCAGAGAAAGCTCAATCGGTAAACGAAATGTACACGCAATTTCGAGATAATCGTGGAGCTCACAAAGCATTGTTGGTCTTGTCATTTTATAAAGTTTTCATATATTTAATTAACGATTCGGAGTCAAAATCGAGTATTAAATGACTAAGCTCATCGAACAATAAATTCCAGAGAGAACTGAGCTAGCCTTCTTCTCAAGTTTCTTTATGCTTTAATGTACTATCAAGTACACAATGTATATCGATTACAGATGAGTTCATAAAATCGGAGTAACATAAGGAACTATTTTAGACTAAACTCCACTCGATACTATATTGGGTATTCATAACGTGAGTAAAAATTTAACTACAGCTATACTGTTTAGCGCTATTATCGTCCTTTCTGGATGCACGACTAACTATATAACGCCAATTCGTGAGCTTGCCGATCCAAACCATGAAGAAATAGCCTCAATAAGAACGCATACACATAACACTTATGTAGTGATGTATAACCCAGTCACATGCAAAATACCTTAACGTTTTCAGTGCTCAAACTTGAGCTAACTGTCTATGCTATTTTGCTAATCATTATCAGTTTCGGTGTATATTTAAATTGCAAATAGACAAGGCTCTTTATCACCGCTTGTTTTGGGTTGGGATCATATTCGTATATATATTGTTACGGATTCAACCTATAGGAATTCCATTGGATCGCGATGAGGGTGTGTTTGGCCTTATTGGAAGAACCATAATAGAGGGCGCCCTACCCTACCAGGATGGTATAGATCACAAACCGCCATTGGTTTTTTATATTTACGCAGTAATATTATCAATATTCCCCCCCACTGCATTTGGCATACATGCCTTTCTTCATATCTATAATCTAGTTACTCTAACCGTTCTTTTTCTTTTTACTAAACGAATAGCCAGTGTCGATACGGCATATTGGGTAGCTTTCTTCTATGCAATTCTTTCGATAAACCCCTTTGTTCAAGGATTCACAGCATCAACTGAAATGTTTATGTTGTTGCCGATCATGTTGAGTTTATGGTGCGCTACGAGTGCAACTGAAAATAGTAAGCTTCATGTTTTTTATCTGGCTCTAAGTGGTGTCTTTGGTGCACTAGCCTGCTGGTGTAAACAGCCTGCCGTTTTTAGTGTGCTTTTTGCGCTAATCATTATTAGCTATCGAATCTGGCAACAACACGCCGTAGAGACTCGAATTCAAAACATCATCAAAGCAATAATCATATGGTTGATGGGCGGTATCAGTACATCTTTATTAATAATCACATATTTCAATATGCATGGAATCTTGGACGAGCTCATTTATTGGGGTTTTCAACACAGTCTCATCTATAGCACTGGGTTATCCCTTTCAGATAGAGCCCTAATGGCCTGGCATGGTTTATTGCGCGTTGTTTTTAATTCGCCATTGATATTTATTCTTGGGTTATCCGCAGTCTTTCTAAAGCACGACAAACTCGTTTTAAGAGTGCCCATACTACTGATTTTTTTTATTTTGTCCTTATTAGGTGCAAGTATAGGCTTTGCATACCCACACTATTATGCACAGATCGTTCCCGGCATTGTGCTCCTTGCAGGGGTTTCATGTAACACTATCTTAAAAAAGACACCTCATATCAAAACAAAATATATTGTTACGGGCACCGTGCTGACGGCAACAGTCTTGTTAGCTATTTTACCCAATAGCAACTATCACTTATCGTTTGAGCGTGAAAAATTCAGCCGTTATTTTTTCGGGATGAATCCATTTCCCGAATCTATTTCGATAGCCAATTTTTTAAATAAGAACACAACACCTGAGGACAAAATCTTTATATATGGATCGGAACCTCAGGTATTATTATTGGCAGAACGTCCGTCTGCAACGGCCTTTTATGTTGTTTACCCATTGTTGAGCAGCCAATTTCCCCAACACATAACCTTCCAGGAAAGAGTAATCAATGAAATAAAAAAAGCTCGGCCAAAATATATTATGAGTGTGTTACTACCGGCTTCCCTACTCTATGACGGCAAGGCAGAATTAAAAATTGAGCATTTCATAAAAGAATATACTCGGGAAAATTATCAAATCGAGAATGTGTTATTTTTCAGCGAGAAAAAACAATCGTGGCTTTCCTATCAAAATGAATCTTTTCTACAAGGGGAAAAACACTCTAACGAATCAATCGTATTCTATAGAAGAGTTGATCTGTGATTTTTTAACCCAATTTATGAAATGTTTTTCAGCATAGAAACTTAAAAAGACATGATTTAAATGGCGGAGAGGGTGGGATTCGAACCCACGGGACCGATAAAGGACCGCTGGTTTTCAAGACCAGTGCATTCGACCACTCTGCCACCTCTCCAGTGTCGTGCGATCTAAGGAGCGAGAGGATACATGATCATTCGACGTGGGAAAAGCCGTATAAGATAATTGAATTTAAAGAAAATTTAATGAAACAAAGCTTGATATTTTTCCTCCAAACCATTACATAATAGATATTGTTTTACAAACGAGGTGAAAATTAATGAGCGAAAGTCAATTTGCTGTTGCTAGACCAGTAGAATCAATACTTGCCACGAATAAAGTATTGAAAAACACATACCTGCTCCTGTCCATGACATTGATATTTAGTGCTGCAATGGCAGGACTCTCCATCTACATGAACTTCCCACCGATGCACTGGATTATCCAGCTTGGTGGTATGTTTGGTTTATTAATGCTGACGAATGTCTTTAAAAACAGTGCCCTTGGTTTGGTGTGCGTGTTTGCATTTACAGGCTTTATGGGACTAACCGCAGGCCCAACTATCAATGCATACCTCAGTTTTTTCAGTAATGGCGCTGAATTAGTGATGACTGCTGCCGGTGGTACAGGGGTTATTTTTCTTGGCTTATCTGGCTATGCGCTCACTACACGCAAAGACTTCAGCTTTATGGGTGGATTTCTGTTTATCGGCCTGATTGTGATAGTCCTCGCATCGCTCGCCAATCTCTTCTTTCAAGTTGCGGCTATTCAACTGGCATTATCAGCGATGTCTATTCTATTGTTTTCAGGGTACATCTTGTATGACACCAGCAAAATTATTCACGGTGGTGAAACCAACTATGTCATGGCAACGGTCACACTATTCCTTGATATATACCTCATCTTCATGAACCTTTTACATTTGCTGGGTGCATTTGGAGGCGATGATTAAGTATTAATCGAGTTTAAAGCACGAAAAACCGGCTAAATGCCGGTTTTTTTTATTTACATAGAGCCAAAGTACATAGTCCGAATATACCTCAGACACTCGCTCGATACAGCTATCAAAACCGAACTGAGACAAACTATAATGGTGTATATGCCAAGCTATGACTTAAATTAATAATCGTGATAGCATCACTCGCGTTTTTTAATAACAAATCATTATTAATCACTATATATCCATATAAATCCATACGAGAGGTGATCAAACGATGAAAATCGGGGTGCCTAAGGAAACTTATGCAGGTGAAAAGCGTGTCGCTACAACACCTGAAGTTGTAAGTTGGTTACAAAAATTGGGGTACAGCGTCACAGTAGAAGCTGACGCTGGCGCAGCGGCCAATTTTTCAAATGAAGCCTATAGCGAGGCTGGTGCTGAGATAGCGGCAGATGCCAAAACACTTTGGGACGCTTCAGATATCATATTCAAAGTCAGAGCGCCTGATGATAATGAAATTGAGCTATTACATGACGGGCAAACTTTAATTAGTTTTATCTGGCCCGCACAAAATGAAGCCTTGATGGAAAAGCTTTCTGCCAAAAAGGTGAATATCCTTGCGATGGACAGCGTACCACGTATCTCAAGAGCTCAAAAAATGGACGCACTTAGCTCCATGGCAAATATTGCCGGCTACCGTGCCATTGTTGAAGCATCTCACAATTTTGGACGATTTTTTACCGGTCAGATAACCGCTGCCGGCAAAGTCCCACCAGCTAAAGTATTGGTTATTGGCGCCGGTGTGGCTGGGTTAGCCGCTATCGGAGCAGCAAATAGCCTAGGAGCGATAGTTCGTTCATTTGATACCCGCCCTGAAGTAAAAGAACAAGTTGAAAGTATGGGGGCTGACTTCTTGTTGCTTGAGTTTGAAGAAGACGGTAGTGGTGAAGGTGGTTATGCCAAGACCATGAGTGATGAATTTATCGCTGCAGAAATGGCACTTTTTGCCGAACAAGCCAAAGAAGTAGACATTATTGTAACCACTGCCCTGATTCCAGGAAGACCAGCACCGAAGTTAATTACGACGGAAATGGTCAAATCCATGAAAAATGGTAGTGTCATTGTCGATTTAGCTGCTGAACAAGGCGGTAACTGCGAATTAACCGTACCACATGAACTTACAGTCACTGATAATGGTGTGACTATTATCGGTTACAGTGACTTACCAAGCCGGTTGCCGACTCAATCAAGCCAACTCTACGCGACTAACCTACGCCATTTATTAACCGACATGACGCCTGAAAAGGATGGTCAGATGGTGATTAACATGGAAGATGAAGCTGTTCGAGGCGCAACAGTGATTAATGCCGGCGAGATCACTTGGCCACCGCCTGCACCAAAACTCTCTGCTGCACCAGCAAAACCTGTCGAAGCACCCGTGGTGGTAGAAAAACCTGAGACGAAGAAAGCGGGGCCTATTAAACAGATGATACCCGTTGTTATCGGTGCACTGATTCTATATGGCCTTGGCTCAGTGGCTCCAGCTTCATTTATGGCGCACTTTACAGTCTTTGTTCTAGCCTGTTTTGTCGGCTATATGGTGATCTGGAATGTTTCCGCTTCATTGCATACACCTTTAATGAGTGTGACCAATGCGGTCAGTAGTATTATCGTTATCGGCGCGCTGATTCAAGTATCTTCATCAGGGATACTGTTGGTCGGTCTCGCTGCCTTTGGCATCCTCATAACTAGCATCAACATCGCGGGTGGCTTTGCTGTTACTCATCGCATGTTACAGATGTTCAGAAAATAAGGGGTTTATCATGTCAGAAGGTTTAGTAACAGTATCATATATCGGAGCGACTATTTTATTCATCCTGACCTTGGGTGGATTAAGTCATCAAGAAACAGCACGTCGAGGCAATCTCTACGGCATCATTGGTATGACGTTAGCTATCGTCGCCACCGTTTTTGGTCCGGAAGTCAGCGGCACTATGAGTTATATCCTCATTGCGGTAATGATGGGTGTTGGTGGAGCAGTCGGTATTACATTGGCTAGAAAGGTCGAAATGACGCAGATGCCTGAACTGGTGGCCATTCTACACAGTCTTGTTGGTTTAGCTGCGGTACTGGTCGGTTACGTCAACTTCATGGATGAAACCATATCTCTAGTTGGCGCTGAAAAAGTCATACATGAAGTCGAAATTTATGTCGGCATCTTGATTGGAGCAATAACGTTTTCAGGTTCAATTATTGCCTTTGGTAAACTCAGCGGTAAGATCGGTGGTAACCCACTATTATTACCCGCACGGCATTTCTTAAACTTGGGTTTATTGATTGCCACGATTTGGTTATGCACAGTCTTTGTCCATCAGGCAGAAACAGGTGGCGGAACCCTTCCATTGTTGATTATGACCCTGATCGCCCTCGCCTTTGGTGTACACATGGTTATGGCTATTGGTGGCGCAGATATGCCCGTAGTCGTTTCTATGTTGAACAGTTATTCAGGCTGGGCAGCATCAGCAACCGGATTTATGTTATCGAACGATTTGCTAATCGTCGTTGGTGCACTGGTCGGTAGTAGTGGCGCCATTCTAAGTTACATCATGTGTCGTGCAATGAACCGAAACTTCATTTCCGTAATCGCAGGTGGCTTTGGCACAACTTCAGGAGCAGCATCTTCAGGTTCTGATGAAGAACAAGGCGAAGTTGTCGCAATAGAAACCGATGAAGTCACTGATCTGTTACTAGATGCTAAAGAAGTCATGATTATTCCTGGCTACGGTATGGCCGTTGCGCAAGCTCAGCACACGGTGAATGAAATTACCAAGGCGCTGCGTGACAAAAAAATCAATGTCCGTTTTGGCATTCACCCCGTTGCAGGTCGTATGCCTGGACACATGAACGTGTTGCTTGCCGAAGCAAAAGTACCATATGACATCGTGTTTGAGATGGACGAGATAAACGATGACTTTCCGGATATAGATGTTTCTGTCATTATCGGTGCAAATGATATCGTGAACCCATCTGCTCTGGATGATCCAAACAGTCCTATCGCAGGCATGCCTGTATTGGAATGCTGGAAAGGGGCAACGACTATTGTCTTAAAACGCGGTATGGCGACAGGTTACGCTGGTGTCCAGAACCCACTTTTCTTTAAGGAAAATACACGTATGTATTTTGGCGATGCGAAAGAAAGTCTGGATGCCGTATTAAAAGCAATTAAATCTGAATAGTTTGGTGCTGTTCTCATGCTTTTATAGCAATTAATCAAGAGGCCCTTTGTTGGGCGCTTGTTAGTTGATAACAAATTATTACTAAATAAAGGAGTAAAATATGGCAGAAGCAAAAGGTTTGAGTAAACCAGTGAAGTTAAAAAGCGATCTAGCAGGCTTGCTTGGGGAAACGGAGCTTCCTAGAACTGAAATTACTAAAAAATTGTGGGATTATATTAAAGCAAACAAGCTTCAAACAAAGACGGCGAATGGTAAAGCAGAAAATGCAGGTAAATTTATAGTGGCTGACGCTAATTTACTTCCTGTATTCAAGAATACAAAATCAACCAGTAAATCAGGCAAGTTAACAGACCTGACGCAACTGAAAGAAGGCGAAACTATCGACATGATGCAAATGGCGGCTGTTGTTGGTGCCAATATAGAATAAGTTTTTCTTTTTAGGGTATGAAAATAAAAACGCCCTACTCGGGCGTTTTTTTTCACTTTTACATCTATAGACTTGTGGTATTTCTATTTTTACTTCAAATAGCCAAAATAAATAATAACTATTGTTTATATCACTAGTCTACTTTAGTGAAAACAATGATGTTCTCATCATATTTCCTATAACAGATTAACGAACAAAGTGAGCTCCATAGCATCTAGATAAGGCTCATTGCCAGAGGAATAGCATGATTGAAAAACTTACCCAGGATACTCTCATCATCTGGGCGACGATTGATCCTATCGGAACCATGGCGCTGTTTGCAGCCTTAACAGCAGGTTTGTCTCCTGCCGATCGTAGGCGCACAGCATTTAAAGCCATTGCATATGCTGCCGTGATCTTAATTGGGTCAATCCTGATAGGCCAGATTCTACTAAGCGCGATGGGCATTCGTTTAGTTTCCTTCCAACTTGCTGGGGGAATCATTCTATTTCTTTTCGGGCTGCAAATGATTTTCAGTTCCGATTCTCCGCAGACAAAAAAAGAGCCTGAACACGACATGGCGGTTTTCCCGTTAGCTATTCCGGCAACTGCCACGCCGGGGGCGATACTGGCGGTGATTCTTCTCACCGATAACCACATCCACCCGGTAACTGTGCAGATTGCCACCGCACTAATAATGCTCCTCGTGCTTGCAGTCACGCTCATACTGCTTTTACTTTCCGAGAGAATAATTAAAATTATCGGGACAGCAGGCGCTTCTATACTGACTCGAGTGATGGGTATGATTTTGGCCGCGCTGTCTGTAGAACTCGTCATGAATGCCCTTGGTATCGGGCAATGGATTCAACCAGCGGCATGAATAAATCAATGCTGCAAGCAGGCGTTACTTACTAATAACTGCCTTATTATTCATATAAGGACGCAGTACTTCCGGAATCATGATGTTTCCGTCCTTATCTTGATAATTTTCCATTACGGCTATCAAAGTTCTCCCCACAGCCAAACCAGAACCATTTAAAGTATGTAACAATTCTGGTTTATTTGTGTCAGGATTGCGCCAACGTGCTTTCATGCGCCGCGCTTGAAAGGCTTCGAAATTACTACAAGATGATATCTCTCTGTATTTATTCTGCCCAGGCAACCAGACTTCGATGTCATAGGTCTTTGCCGCAGAGAACCCTAAATCACCACCACATAAAGTGACCACACGATAAGGTAGCTCCAGCTTTTGCAAGATGTTTTCTGCATGTCCGGTTAATTCTTCTAATACAGCATATGAGGTCTCTGGTCTCACCAACTGCACCATCTCCACTTTTTCAAACTGGTGCTGACGAATCATGCCTCTTGTATCTTTACCATAAGAACCAGCTTCACTCCTGAAACAAGGAGAATGACAAACATACTTCTTAGGAAGATCGTCACTGTTGATTATTTCTTCACGAGCAATATTGGTTACCGGAACTTCTGCTGTCGGGATGAGATACAGTCCGTGTTCTTTAATGTGAAATAAGTCTTCTTCAAATTTGGGTAACTGGCCTGTACCTCGACAACTGTCGGCATTAACCAAATAAGGAACGTTGATTTCATCATATCCATGTTCATCACTATGCGTGTCCAGCATTAATTGAATAATCGCTCTATGTAGTTTTGCTATACCACGATGCATTACCACAAAACGGGAACTGGTAATCTTTGTCGCCGTTTCAAAATCAATTAACCCTAATGCATCACCTAAATCAACATGGTCTTTAGGTTGAAAATCAAACGTCTTAGGTGTTCCCCACTGTCTTACTTCTTCATTGTCATCTTCCGTTGAACCATTCGGCACTGATTCGTGTGGAATATTCGGGGTGCCTAAAATGATTTCATTTAAGTTTGATTGAACTGCATCTAATTCTGTCGCGCTTTCATCTAACCGTTGTTTGATATCAGCAACCTCATCCATGACTGTTTGAGCATCTTCCCCTTTTGATTTTAATCGCCCAATCTCTTTTGACTTTGAATTACGTAAGGCTTGAAGTTCTTCGGTTTTGACCTGAATTGATTTACGTTTCTCTTCAAGATCTTTTATTGCATCAACATCTAACGTCATATTGCGTTTTTTTAATGCAATGGCAACATTACCAAGATCGTTACGTAATAACTGTGGGTCTAACATAATAAAAATTTTTCCTGCAACTGATATTCAAAGACTTGTTTGTCTGGCAAGCAACATCCCCAACCAACAAACACATAGGCATAAAAGTACTGAGGCAATGATATTTAATCCTGCTTTAACTATTTCACCGGTTTCAACTAAATTTATTGTTTCAAAAGAAAACGTGGAGAATGTAGTAAACGCGCCCAATAATCCGATCACTAAAAATGCGCGCCAGTCTTCTGACAGTTCCCCTCGTTCAACCATGAAGACAAAAACAACACCAATAATAAATGAGCCCAGCACATTGACCAGCAACGTCCCATAAGGGAACCCTTTACCAAGAAAATAATGTGCGCTGGTTGAAAAACCGTAGCGTAACAAAGCACCTAGTGCACCACCTGCTGCGATTGAAATTAAATGCATCATGATTTATTTTTTCTTGCCGTCTCGTCTTGTTCTCTCAACATCGCCAATTTCTCAGCAATCTTGATCTCTAATCCACGATTAACAGGATGATAATACGTTTTTTCTCCCATATCCTCAGGAAAATAATTTTCGCCGGCGGCATAAGCATCAGTTTCGTTATGCGCATAACGATACTCTTTACCATAATCAAGGGACTTCATGAGTTTCGTCGGAGCATTACGCAGATGCAAAGGGACTTCTTTTGAACCAGATTGTTTAGCATCCAGCATAGCGGTATTAAACGCCGTATAAACAGCATTACTCTTCGCTGCGCATGCAAGATAAATAATGGCTTGCGCTATTGCTAACTCACCTTCCGGAGACCCCAGTCGTTCTTGTGTTTCCCACGCGTCTAAAGCAAGCCGCAGACCTCTAGGATCAGCATTACCGATATCTTCTGCTGCCATTCTGACTACACGACGTGCGACGTAGAAAGGGTCGCAACCGCCATCGATCATTCTGACAAACCAATAGAGTGCAGCATCTGGATTAGAACCACGTACGGATTTATGTAAAGCAGAGATCTGATCATAAAAAGCTTCGCCGCCTTTATCAAAACGTCGTAAGGAACCATCGACTAATACTTCATTTAATAAAGTTTCTGTGATCACCTTTTCTTCTGCCAGATCAGAGGCAATTTCAAGAAGATTTAGTGCACGTCTGGCATCACCATCGGCAACTTCTGCCAGTTTACTAATGGCATCATCATCAAGTGTTAGGCCCAAATGGCCAAGGCCTATCTCACTATCAGCTAATGCTGATTGTAAAATATTTTTAATGCTCTCCGTGGCTAATGACTTTAAGACATAAACACGGACGCGTGACAACAATGCGTTATTTAATTCAAATGAGGGGTTTTCAGTTGTCGCACCTATGAAGGTAATGGTGCCGTCTTCGACATAGGGTAAAAAAGCATCTTGTTGCGATTTATTAAAACGATGTACTTCGTCGACAAAAAGCACGGTTTCCTTATGATAAACCTCTCGGTATTGTTTTGCTTGTTCGATAGCAGCACGTATATCTTTTACACCACTTAAAACAGCAGAGACCGACAAGAATTGAGCGTCGCATGATTTAGTAATTAATCGTGCAAGAGTGGTTTTACCTGTTCCTGGAGGCCCCCAAAAGACCATCGAATGCAGTCGTCCTTGTTCTATAGCTAAACGCAATGGTTTGTTATTACCCAGGATGTGATCTTGACCAATGTAGGTTTCTATCGCAGCAGGACGCATGCGATCAGCGAGCGGTCGGTAATCTGTGTCGTTTTTCATGACCTAATGGAAGTCTTTGTTATTGTAAGCTGGATTAATTATTATCAATCAACCTTTCATCTATCACATCAACACCATCCGGGATTTCAAAATTAAAGAGTTCGGGTGCTAATTTTGTATTTTTATTTACATCATCGAAATCAATACGCGTTGTTTGACCGAGATTATCAGCGATAATCATCATCCCAAGACGCTTAAGATCGAAACCAATGCGAATATTTTTATATTGCGCTTCTAGATCACGCGGCGTTAGCTCTACCCAATTAAACCCTTCTATATCACCTAGATCGACTTGAACAAAATGCTGTTCCAATCTTGAGTTACCTAGAATAATTGCGGCAGGTGTCTTTTCGATCATGTCATTTTGAAATTTTCTGATAGTGAGTTGCTCCAGATCTTCATCGTAAATCCATAACACGTCGCCATTCGTTATTATTTTTTGAATATAGGGTTCTTTATAGTGCCAATTAAACTTGCCTGGTTGCTGCAAGTATAAAGTCCCCGTTGTTTTTTCGAGTTCTTCTCCATCTTCACTTAACAATGTTTGGGTGAAGTCAGCTTGCAAAGTTTCAAATTCTTTAAGGAACACTTTCAACGGGTCAACTCGTTCTGCAGCAAAGACGGGTGTAGAATTTGAAATACAAAAAATAATAACGAAAAGTATTTTGTAATTAAACATTATGAGCACTTAATCAATAGGTGGTGGTGGAGCAGCCAATATTTCTCGGCTACCATTCGATTCTAACGGTCCAACCAGACCGCTGTTTTCCATTTCTTCAACAATTCTTGCTGCGCGGTTATAACCCACTTTTAACCTTCGTTGGATATACGAGATTGAGGCTTTTCTTGTCTCTGTAACAATACGTACTGCTTCGTCATAAAGAGGGTCCATGTCTTCTCTTGGTGCATCAAGTCCTGGTATAGCGTCTGCGCCACCTTCAGAAGGTCCACGTAAAATATCATCAATGTATTCAGGTGTTCCTCTCGACTTGAGGTCATCAACCACTTTATGAACTTCTTCATCTGAGACAAATGCACCATGAACTCGTTCAGGTAAACTTGTGCCTGGTGGCAAATACAACATGTCGCCGTGTCCTAGTAACTGCTCAGCGCCCATTTGATCCAGGATCGTTCTTGAATCAATCTTTGAAGAAACCTGAAAGGCTATTCGGGTAGGAACATTTGCTTTAATCAAACCAGTGATAACATCTACCGAGGGTCTTTGCGTAGCTAATATTAAATGTACACCAGCCGCCCTCGCCTTTTGTGCAAGTCTAGCGATTAGTTCTTCTACCTTTTTACCGACTGTCATCATCATGTCAGCCAATTCATCAATGATAACTATGATAAATGGTAGTTTTTCTAAATAACGTATTTCATCATCTTCACTGATAGGCTTATAAGTTGGATCAGGAATAGGCTTGCCACTGGCAATCGCATCACTGACTTTTTTGTTATATCCAGTAATATTTCTAACGCCAAGTGCAGACATTAATTTGTAACGTCGTTCCATTTCAGCAACACACCAACGCAAAGCGTTCGCTGCTTCTTTCATATCGGTTACGACAGGCGCGAGTAGGTTTGGAATGCCCTCGTATACTGATAGCTCAAGCATCTTCGGGTCGATCATTATCAAGCGAACTTCCATTGCCGTTGCTTTATAGAGCAAACTCAAGATCATGGCATTCAAGGCAACCGATTTTCCGGACCCTGTTGTACCTGCAACTAATAAATGTGGCATTTTACCCAAGTCTGTCACGATCGGTTTACCACTGATATCTTTGCCTAACGCCAGTACCATTGGCGACTTAACTGACTCATATTCCTTTGTGTTTAATATTTCACCCAAGGTGACGAGTTCACGATTTTCATTTGGAATCTCCAGTCCGATATAAGGTTTCCCTGGTATGACATCGACAACACGAACACTGATAACGGCTAAAGATCGTGCCAAATCTTTAGAAAGATTAATTATCTGACTGCCCTTTACACCAGGCGCAGGATCTAACTCAAAGCGAGTTATAACAGGGCCAGGATGCACAGCGACAACTTCTACTGTCACACCAAAATCTTTTAACTTTAATTCGACTTGTCTTGATATCGCTTCTAATGCTTCTTTTGAATATTGGGTTTTCTTCGGTGGAGGTTCATCAAGTAAACTTAATGGCGGTAGCGCTGTTTCAGCAGGTGGTTCGAACAAGTTTTCCTGCTTTTCCTTCACGGCACGAATACCCGGCTGAATCTCATGCCTGACAGGTTCGATTTTCGGGGGAATCCTTTGCTCAACTATCTCCTGTTCCTGCTTAAATATATGCTCACGATCTTTTTTGACACGACGTCCTTCAGCTTCATCTTTAAACGAAGCTACCCTTGTTCGTAATGCAGCTATAGAAATTAAGGTAAAACGTCCTGTTGAATCCATTAGACGTACCCAGGATAAGCCGGTGTATAAGGTTAAGCCAATCATTAACATGGCCAACATCAACAAGGTGCTTCCTATTTCACCAGTTGCAGATAACAAGATGGTGCCAATCGCATCTCCTAATATGCCGCCTGCACCTCTCACTTCGTAAGGAAGTGCATTTCCCGCATAAAAATGCATCCACGCGATCCCGCAACCACCCATCAGGCCAAAAACTATGCCAATAGCACGAATGGAAAGTAAAAGTTGATTAATGGGTTCTTGTTTACGTCTTGATTGAAATAAACGCCAACCACTGACCAATATCATAACGGGAAAGAGATAACCAAAATAACCAAAGACATAGAGCATGATATCCGCGATCCAGGCACCTACAGCACCGACACTATTATGAACGTCATTTGCCGTAACCGAGTGAGACCAACCTGGATCGTCGGGATGGTAGCTGAATAATGCGAGGAATAGAAAAATTGCAATTATTAAAGAAGCAAAAACCAATACTTCTCTTACATTGGTAACCACATGATCTGAGATGGGTTTGCTTTCTTTTTGTTTACGTGATGCCTGCGACACATTAATCCTTTTTACTAGATAATATCTCTAATTATATGTTTATAAAGGGACTATTTAAACTATAAAATTGAGATAAATAGATTTTTCTGTTATCTGATTATTTTTGCTGATCATACTGCTTTAACGTACCATAGCGCACTTTTAAGCAGCACTAAACTAGGTTGGAGCAGTTATTCATGAGCGAGACTCGACACTCAAAATTATTAATCCTTGGTTCCGGTCCAGCCGGATATACCGCCGCATTATACGCAGCCCGGGCGAATCTTTCTCCTGTATTGATCACAGGTATAGAACAAGGTGGCCAACTCACAACAACCACCGATGTCGATAACTGGCCTGGCGATGTAGAAGGCTTACAAGGCCCGGAATTAATGGATCGGATGTTGAAACACGTCGAACGCTTCGATACTGAATTAATATTTGATCACATCCATACCGCAGAACTGACAGAGCGCCCCTTTAAACTAACCGGTGATAGCGGCACATATACTTGTGATGCATTAATTATCGCCACCGGAGCCTCAGCGCAGTACCTGGGTCTACCTTCTGAAGAGGCCTTTCAAGGGAAAGGCGTCTCTGCCTGTGCAACTTGTGACGGTTTTTTCTACCGAGGAGCAGATGTTGCCGTCATCGGTGGAGGGAACACCGCTGTTGAGGAAGCACTTTATCTATCCAATATTGCAAATAGCGTTACAGTTGTTCATCGCCGTGACAAGTTTCGATCAGAAAAGATATTGTCCGATCGACTCATGGAAAAAGAAAAAAATGGGAATGTAAAAATCGAATGGGATCATACCCTCGATGAGGTCTTGGGCGATGATAGTGGTGTTACGGGTATGCGTATCAAGAGTACTAAAAGTGATGAGACTAAAGACATCGAACTAAAAGGTGTGTTTATCGCGATAGGTCATAAACCGAATACCCAGATATTTGATGGTCAACTGGATATGAATAACGGCTATATCAAGATAAAAAGCGGTATTGAAGGACAAGCCACCTCGACCACTATCCCGGGGGTATTTGCCGCGGGTGATGTTGCCGACCATGTCTATCGCCAGGCAATCACCTCTGCTGGCAGCGGTTGTATGGCCGCATTAGATGCTGAGGCCTATCTAGACGGATTGGAGTAACTTACAGGGCAAGCTGCATTTGCAAGGGAAGCTCGGTTTAATCCGGGCTTCCTTTCCCATTTTGACTTGTGATGGAACATCTAATATTTAACAATGTCTATTCAGTATTTATGGATAGACTATGCAATGAATACCCCCATACCGACATTTGTTTTTCTTTTTGCCCTTTTAGCTATACGTCCTGCCTTTGCTGATCAAACAAACACTCAATTAGATGGTTTGTTCAACGATCTAAAAAATGCTCAAAGCTTCGAAGTCGCGCAACCAATAGCGCAACAAATATGGGCCATCTGGTTAGAAGCAGAAGACCAGACTATTGATGACCTGCTCATGCAAGGTATGAATGCAGTAGACAGCGGTAATTTATCTCGTGGGCGCGATATCTTTGAAGAAATCACCAAACGTTCTCCAAAGTTTGCAGAAGGCTGGAATAAACTGGCTACGGTCAATTATATGATGGGAGATATCGAGGCCTCTTTAAAGAATATAAAAGAAACACTTAAGCTAGAACCACGACACTTTGGTTCAATTTCAGGTCGTGGTCTATGCTATCTAAAACAACGCCGCTGGCAATCGGCATTAATCGAGTTTAAGGCCGCCCTTGATGTCCATCCATGGATGCTGGATGCAAGACGCAACTTAAAACTATTAGAGGACAATCTGGAGAATCACGTCATTTAATATAATTTCAATTTACTAAGCCACAATGCGTTTTCAAATAAACTTAAAGTCGATTATTAAACGAACCTTTAAGTCCATCACCTTCATAATCATCTCTACATGGGTTTTACTGGCGATATTGATTTATTTCTTCCAACCTAAATTAATATTTTTTCCACAGAATGAACTTGAAGCGACACCCGCATTAATCTCTTTGCAGTATGAAGACTTAAGCTTAAGCACAACTGACGACGAAGTATTAAACGCATGGTGGATTCCCCACTCAGAGGCAAAAGCAACGCTGATCTTTTTACATGGAAATGCGGGTAATATTGCGCACCGCCTTGATAGCATCAATATTTTTCACCAACTAGGTTTATCGGTTTTAATTATTGATTATCGCGGCTATGGAAAAAGCACCGGTGAACCATCAGAACAAGGGACCTATATCGATGCAGAAACGGCATGGCGCTATTTGACTCAGGAAAAGAAAATTGAAAAAGACAAGATTATTATCTTTGGTCGTTCCTTAGGTGGTGGTGTGGCTATATGGTTGGCTGAACAACATACCTCCGCTGGCTTGATAGTAGAATCAAGTTTTACATCCATTGCAGATATGGGAAAACATTACTACCCCTATCTGCCCACCAGTTTATTGGCCCGCATTAAATATCCATCTATAGATAGAGTAGCTAATATAAAATCACCCACCTTGTTTATTCATAGTCAACAAGATGAAGTTATCCCTTACAAATATGGCAAACAATTATTTAACGAAGCGCTAAAAGAAACGACAACGCCAAAATCATTTCTAGACATCACTGGAGGCCATAACGAAGGTTTCTTGATCAGCGGCGAACAATATATCGATGGACTTGGCAGATTCATAACGGCTATTGTTCAACAATGAAATTGCTAACATTCATTGAAAAAACGGGTAACAAGCTACCTGACCCAGCGACTTTATTTGTCGTCGGCACCCTTACTATTTTTATTCTTTCAGCGATGATTGCCAATCTAGGCTGGAGTGTTATTGATCCCAAAGGTAATGCGATTGTCGCCTTTGATCTCACTTCATCTGATGGTATTTGGTGGTTGTTATCAACAATGGTAAAAAACTTTATCAGTTTTCCACCTCTCGGCATTGTGCTTGTAGGCATGCTGGGAATTGGCCTCGCAGAAAAAACCGGCTTCCTCCCTGCCCTATTACACTTTTCAATTACGCATGTTCATGCACGGTTATTAACCCCCGCAACGATGTTTCTCGGCATCATCTCCTCGATTGCATTAGACGCGGGTTATGTCGTGCTCATCCCAATAGCCGCCGCACTTTACATTGCAGCGGGACGTTCTCCGTTAACTGGTATCGCTGTTTCGTTCGCGGGTGTTTCCGCAGGTTTTAGTGCGAACCTGTTTATAACAGCACTGGATCCTTTATTAGCAGGGTTTACACAAGCTGGTGCTCAGATCATTGATGCAGACTACCAGGTAGCTGTTACCGGGAATTGGTGGTTCATGATTGTCTCAACTATCATTCTGACTTTCGTTGGTTGGTTCGTGACCGAACGCTTTATAGAACCCGCGATAGAAGGCGTTGCCGATCAAAATCTCGATGATAATTACAGTGCGCTTAATAATGCAGAAAAACGTGCCCTACTCTATTCAGTGTCGTCAGTATTTATATTATTAATTACCTTATTTTTTGCCATCACACTAACGAATGCCCCTCTATATGGAGAAGGCAAGCGTTTCGACCGCTGGATTGAAGCAACCGTTCCACTGCTATTTATCCTGTTCTTTGTCCCCGGTTTAATCTACGGCGCCTTGGCAGGCACGGTTAAAAACGATCGTGACGTTGCCAACATGCTGGGGGAAGTTATGGCTCGATTAGGGCCCTATATCGTACTGGCGTTTTTTGCCGCTCAATTTATAGCCGCATTTAACCAATCCGGCTTAGGCCAAATGTTGGCTATCGCTGGCGGTCAGTTCTTGCGCCAATTAATGGTACAAGACGCACTATTACTCAGCTGTTTTGTATTAATGGTCGTAGTGATCAATCTTGTTATAGGTTCTTCATCAGCGAAATACGCCTTTTTCGCCCCGGTGTTTGTGCCGATGTTAATGCAGATTGGCATCAGCCCTGAACTCACCCAAGCGGCCTATCGTGTGGGAGATTCCGTCAGTAATGTTATTACTCCGATGAACCCCTATATGATTATTATCATTATCGAGGTACGCAAGTATGTACGCGGTTCCGGACTCGGTACGGTAGTGGCAATGATGTTGCCCTACACCATTGCATTTTTGATCGTCTGGCTGATATTGCTGGTCGTATGGATCAATACCGGGTTGCCACTAGGCCCCGGCGGCGGCCTATTCTATAAATTCTAGTGAAACCCATGAATTATGCTATGATGCGCCCGCTTTCAAATCAGGCGTTCACCTAAAATAGGCTTATATATCAGAAATGTCAGAAAATAATATCTACAAGGTCATTTTCCATAACCAAGGCAAGATCTACGAGGTCTATGCCAAAAGCGTACACCACGATGCCATGTTTGGCTTTATTGAGATTGAAGAATTCGTCTTTGGCGAAAAAACCACTGTCGTTGTCGATCCAACCGAAGAAAACCTGAAAAATGAATTTGAAGGCGTTGAAAGAAGCTTTGTACCCATGCATTCGATCATTCGTATCGATGAAGTGAAAAAACAAGGTACCGCAAAAATCACCGAAGGCTCATCAAAAGACGGAAATGTCATGCCGTTTCCGGTTTACACCCAAACCGGTGGTGATGGGGACTTGAAATAGCCTGCTTTAAAAGCATTAAACAGTTTGGTTAGTTAGCAACAAACGCTTATCTACGTCTTGCTAATCGATATATATTTTTATATTCGCTTGAGCTATTTGTTAGCAGCTTTTTCTTCAAGACTCTCAACAAGCCAAAGTTTAATAATAGATTGACGAGTTACACCCACTCGGCTCGCTTCTCTATCAATCTGCATGACAAACGACAACTACTTTATTCCCCGTGGGATCACGAACATAAGCAGCGTAGAAATTTGAATGAGCTTCTTCTCTGATTCCTGGGGCACCTTCGTCAGCACCTCCAAACTTTAGAGCCACTTCGTGAAATTTATTGACTTGTTCTCTTGTTGTTGCAAGTAAAGCGACATTAATACCGTTTCCAGGACTTGCTGCTTCTCCATTAAAAGGGCTTCCTATCCAAAGACAATTAATACCTGTGGATATATCGCATTTGCTCCCATAGCCAGCAAATGCCTCACCGGTAGATTCTCTAGAATAGCCCAATATTGGCATTACCTGATCATAAAACGCCATGGATTCAGAGAGGTTATTTGTACCTAGCATTACATGACTGAACATTTATCTCTCCGGTAGCTGCGCACATAACGCCGCGCTTTGCAGGGAGCGAGCGCAGCGTTAGCGACGTCCAGCCCCTAGGGCGATTTTTGATGCGCTTGTTAGAGCTGCTTGCTATAAATAGAAACATTTTCTCCACCATATACTACGGTTTCTTTTTTGTGCCAGCCAGAACGTAGTAACAGCCCATGAGCTCTGGCAGTGCCGGAATATAGCTTTGTAAAATGCATATCATTGGCCAATTTTTCAATTCCAGATAAGAGAATGGAGCCTATTCCTTGATTGCGAGATTCAGGGGCAACAAAGCCTGCGGCAACCCATGGTCCTAGATGCGAATGCGTGGATATTGAATCAGTCTTCAGAGCCATAAGGCCGCAGGGGAGATTGCCTCTGTAAGCAACTAGCCCGATTGGCAGCGATGATTCGTTTGCGTAACTTTCAATATCTATTCGAGCATTTCCGGGCCCACGTTCTCCATAATGACTCGGCCACTCTTGAATAAAGAAATTTACTAAGATTGGAATTTCTTTAGTGCATTCTCTAAGCGGTTTGATCAGGGTTCCATTCTTCATGATGATAGAGCTCTAACGTCGCAAATAACCGGCGTAATGTGAGCGCCAGCGAATATTTCGTCCGTGTTGATTTGCCTTGTTATGCGGCATTTAGCTTTACTTTCTGAACATTGGTTAACTTTAGGCTTTTCTTAACTTGCCATAAGTCATAAGCATCTTGCATAGCTAGCCAACTTTCTGGGCTACGTCCTATTGCTTTAGATAAACGAAGCGCCATTTCAGGACTAACTCCGCTTTGTTGTTTCAATACACGATTTAAAGTAGACGCCGCTACATTTAGTTGTTCTGCAAGGTATCGACAACTTAAATCGAAAGGTTCCATATAAGTTGCCCTAATAAATTCACCAGGATGTGGTGGGTTGTGCATAGCCATTAATGATAGTCCTCGTAATTCAAAATATAGACATTCCCGTCTGTAAATTCGAATGTCAATCGCCAGTTGGCATTGACGGTTAGTGACCAAATTCCTTTTCGACCTCCTTTTAGAGAATGAAGCCGATAGCCCGGTATATCAATGTCTTCGATAGTAAAAGCCGTGTCTAAGGCCGCCAATTGCAGCCTTAACTTCGCAGCATGGTTTGATTGGATGCCGCGGGAATTACCACTTTCGAAGAATTTTTCCAATCCTTTATGTTTGAAGGATTTGATCATTTACAGAGTGTAGCGTGTTGCGCAACATTGTCAAGCTGCATAACGCCTTGCTCACCGGTAAATTATGAAAAGCTATGTGCATAAAGTGTCCACAAAAGTGGTGCTAGATCACGCGCTTTTTGCGCGTCCCGGCCCGCAGGGCCCTTGCTTGAAACTATTGTTAGGCATTTTCAGCTCGTGCCAATAAGTTTTTCAATTTCTCTACACTCATTGCAGGTTTTTCTTTATGCACCATGGCATGACAGTTAGGACATAAGGGTATTAAGTCTTTTTGTGGATCAACTGTATGCACATCCGTTTTCGTCGACAAATCGACTCGGTGGTGAACATGAATGTAGCCTATTCCGATATCACCGTAGGCCTTCTTAAAATCAAAACCACAAGCGTTACACTTGCACCCAAAGTGTTCTATACATTTTTCCCTGGCTTCGGGGTTGCGTTCCACTGATGTCGATCTAACGGAAAATTTCGCGCCCTCTTCAAAGATCGCTCGTTCTGCGTCCTTGCCTTTCATACAAGCAGCTAATGTCCATCTTATATTCTGGCCTTTTTCTACTGCGGAACCGCTGTGAGACCAAAGATCCTCTGGATCAATACTTGTTAAAGATGCCACCCTATGGTGCGAGTAACCTAAAATGTCGTTTTCATCTTCAAAAAAGTATGGCCCGTTAACTTCAAACACACACTCACGCTTTCCGTTCGCATTTACAATAACGAGATCACTTTCTTTCATCGTTGCATAAAGATTCCATAAGCTCGGTCCACCTAAGTGTGAGTTTTCTAATTTTGGATACGCACCCACAATTGCCTTTGATATGTCAGAAGGGCTGTTTGGGTTAATTGTTTTTAAGTCACCTATGGCAGACCAGCCTATCGCTATACGACTCATATCTTTCATCAATTCGATGGCCTCTTTGCCATTTTCATGATGGGCAATTAAACGCCAAATATTCAATAGCTCCTCCCTGTATGCCTAACGCCCGCGTAATAGGCGCGAGCTTGCGAGCGTCCTAATTGACGCGTTTGTTAAGCGCTTATCCATTCCGCTGTCGCAAAGCGCGGCTATTGTCTATAAGCTGAGTGGACTTTGATTTCGCTATTTCAATGTATTGCCGCACTGCCTCATGGCTTTGAGTGAATGTGGCCCAATCGACCCAAACCGCGAATCCAGATTGAATATTGTCGTGAAGCCTATCTGGAACAGTATATTTATTACCTGCATTCAGTGGATTTGTAGGCAAATTCACACCAATCAGTGCGTGCTGCTTGTCTAGTGTGGCTTTTATTTCCCAATCTACAAATTTTCGCCAAGGCGTTTGTGGGCCACAAAGCACAATCGTACACGAGCTACCAGTGATGAAGTTTTCTCTAATTTTTCGAATAACGTAATCTGTGTTGTCGCTATTAACAGCCCGCTCTACGGAATTGTCATGGATAACATTATATGTATTAGAAAATGCATTAATGAACGCGTCATAGTAGGCGCGGTCATTGCCATGATGATAGCTTATGAACACTTTTCTCTTCACCACACCAAGACCAGAAAGTAAACCATTAGCCATTTTGAGTTTTCCCGCCGTTAGGTTTTGTGTTTTCTATGTTTGCTTGAGTGTATTGAGACCAAGCACTATTTTCTTTAGAGATTAGGCTTTCTACTCTTTGGACAAAAAGACGAAATGGCTCTTCTTCATGATACGGTTCGGTCTTAGTCAAATATAGAAATTTTTCGTGTTTCAAGGACTCACACGTAGTTCTATATTCAGTCCAATTTTCTTGAAATTGATTTAAGCTAATCGCCGCTGAAATCACAGCAATGGATGCACCTAAAAGCCCTAAAACTAAAGTAACTGGAAACGGATCAGCAGCAAATCCGGCTATCAATGGAATGGCGGCAGCGGCAACTATTTCAGCCCCCCTTAGCAACTTGAACCACCTTTGGGCCCCTTGACTCTTTCGGTCATACCAGCCTATTTGGTCGTCGACCCTTGAGCTTATATATTCTTCATCATTCATGCGCTGATTCCTGATTTGCGCTTAACAGTATGTTTATAAGGAAGGATTCCTTATAAACATTATTAACAGGAAGCCCGGTTAATTTTAGGCGCTACTTTTGAAAACTCGTTAAATCTTTGTTTTTCAATTGATTTATTCATTTTTCCAATTTCCTTGTTTCTGTTATACGGAAAGATTCCATATAATTATCACTATTTACAATTTCATTAAACATCCGCTTAGCCCATTTTAAAATATATCGGGGTTTAGTTTTTACCCAACATTGTTGATACATGTGAGACAACGGCATCCGCAATACCTTTTAAATTATAACCGCCTTCAAGTACAGATATTAAACGCCCATGAGCATGTTTATCCGCTATCTGCATGACTGTTTTAGTCATTTCTTTATACGCGACATCGGTAATATCAAAACAACCTAATAGATCGTGTTCGCGACTATCGAAACCTGCGGAGACCAATACCAAGTCTGGTTCAAACTTATCAGCGGCGGGGAGTAAGATATTCTGAAAGACATCGATGATCCTTTCATCATTGGTGCCGCAGGGTAACGCGACATTGATGTTATAACCTAGGCCAGCACCGCTGCCTTTTTTTCTTGGGTCCCCAGTGCCAGGATAGGCATGGAGGTCATGCGTTGAGAAATAGAGCACACTGGGATCGTCATAAAACATGGTTTCTGTTGCGTTACCGTGATGGTAATCCCAATCGACTATCAATATTTTTTTCAGTCCATATTGTTTTTGCGCGTAGCGGGCGGCGATGGCGACATGATTGTAATAACAAAAGCCCTCTTCTTTGCCCGTATTCAGTGCATGGTGTCCGGGTGGTCTTGTCGCGCAAAAAATGTTGTTTAATTCATCGGTAGCTACTTTATCAACGGCGGCAAGACAAGCGCGGACACAGGCCTCGGCTGCGCGGTCGGCTGCTGGTGTATTTTTCTTTATTGAGGCGATATGCGCGTCGGTGTGCAAGGTTTTTATCCAATCTCCAACCCTGTCTTTTAAACCGACGCGGGTTACTTGATCAAGCAATCCTGAGTCTTGCATTGCCTTTTGAATATATTTCAATCTATCCGGTCTTTCAGGATGATTGGGAGAAATATGGTGGTCTAAAAATAATGGTTCGCTGATATAGCCCGTCTTATTCAGGGCATTTACCTCTTCGCCAGCGAAGAGTCGTGCCTGGTATGACAGCAAAATTGTTGATAAAGCACTCGAAATGAAAGTTCTACGGTTCATTTTTCATAGAATAATTGTTAATTTAGGGCATAGTCTGTATATAGTGCCTTAATATAAACAATTTATTAGCCTAGGATGCACAATAATTTGAGTATAAACATAGTGATGAATAGACTCCAGAATAGCTCTCTGGTGTTTCTGCTCGTGCTCATTTTGCTACTGACACCATTTTCAGCAGCAGCGGAATGGAAAGTAATCACTCATACAGACATAAATAACGATACCCAGACCCAGGTTGCCTATTCTCAAAATGAAGATGGTTATAGCCTTCAAATATACAAGGACAGTGTCGGCGCAATTCGCTCTCGATTCAGTCTGAATACGGCGTTAGATATGTTTGCAAAACGCACCTGTCCTACCTATCAAATAGACACTAGAATGATTGATAATCGTTCCATTAACGATGCCCCTTGTTTGACTGATACGGCTTGGAGCGAATTTGTTTTGGGCTATGTGAATAATTTCAATGTCACGTCAGAAAAACTCAATGCCTTAATGAACGGCAGTATCGTTACATTCCGTTTTATGCTCGACAATGGCAACTACATGGAAACGCAGTTTTCTCTGGCAGGTTCTAAAAGAGCAACACTTAGCGTCCTCGGTAATAACATTACAATTACTCCCTGAGTCGTTTGGCAGATGTTCAATTGGCGTGTCGTCGATGACCTTGACACTATTACACCTGCACAGTGGCAAGCATTAAATACCCAAGGCAACCCCTTCCTTTCTCACGCGTTTTTATCAGGCCTTGAAAGATTTAATTGTTTAAAGAATCAGAACTGGCACCCCAGTCATATCATCATCGAAGAAGATAATAAGCTACTTGGGTGTATGCCCTTATATGTCAAGGAAGATTCGTATGGGGAATTTGTCTTTGATTGGGCTTGGGCCGATGCTTATCATCAAGCCGGCAGATATTATTACCCTAAACTCGTTTCTGCCATCCCATTCACCCCTGTCGGTGGCACAAGACTGTTAGTTAATAAATCACATAATACTGAGACCATTAAAAAAACATTACTAAACGCAGCATTGTCTTTAATGGATGAAAAACTTTATTCCTCATTACATATCCTGTTTCCTGAAAAACAGGATATGGACGTTTTGACAGAAAGCGCAGGATTAAAGCGCGTTACCATTCAATATCATTGGCTCAATAAAGACTATCGCGATTTTCAAGACTTTACTGATGCTTTAACGTCAAAAAAACGAAAAAAAATAATCAAGGAACGTCGAGAGATTCAAAGTTCGGGCATTGAGATTGAACGCTTAAACGGCAATGACATTAGCAACACTCAATGGCATATTTTTTATCAGTTTTACTGCCAGACTTTTCACCGTAAATCTGGTGTGCCACGCCTAACTCTGGATTTTTTTAAACATATCAGCAAAACACTACCGGAACAGACATTGCTCGTCATGGCGAAAAAAGATGAAGCATACATTGCCGGCGCATTTGCCATGTCTGATTCTAATACACTCTATGGTCGCCATTGGGGCTGCAACCAGTACGTCCCCAATTTGCACTTTGAACTATGCTATTATCAGACAATAGAATATACGATAGAAAAGCAATTAAGGCGTTTGGATGCAGGTGTTCAGGGAGAGCATAAATTAGCTCGCGGCTTCCATCCGATTGCAATGCCATCGTCTCATTGGATTAGGGAAGAAGACTTTCGAAATGCTATAGCACAGTATCTCGACCGAGAGACGCCCATAATGCAAGAACACATTGAAATGCTGGGCTCGCACCTGCCGTTTAAGTTGGAGTAACTTTATGACAGTAACTCATGACCCAAAAGATTCAAATAAGCTTTATTGGGTTAAACAAAACCTCTTGGCAACAGGTTTCCCAGATGTTGAGGAGGCACTTCGTGACCCCGATGGCTTGATCGCCATTGGAGGAGATCTATCTGAAGAACGCCTGCTCGACGCCTACCCTCGTGGTATCTTTCCATGGTTTAATGAAGGCCAACCGGTTTTATGGTGGTCGCCCGACCCACGTTGCGTGTTAGAACTGAATGAATTAAAAATCTCTCGTAGTTTGGCAAAAACCCTGCGTAAACCTCAATTTAAAGTAACATTTAATACAGCATTTGTAGATGTGCTAGAAGGCTGCGCCGCCGCCCGAGGTGGGGTGAGTGACACTTGGATAACAAACAACATTAAAATGGCTTATCTGAATTTATTTAAAATGGGGTACGCGCATTCTGTAGAATGCTGGCACGACGAGAAGCTGGTCGGCGGTTTATATGGCCTTGCAATGGGTAAGGTTTTCTTTGGTGAATCCATGTTCAGCCGTGAGTCAGATGCATCAAAAGTTGCATTGGTACATTTAGTGCGTAACCTTGAAAGTATGGATTTTAGAATAATTGATTGTCAGGTACATTCCCAGCACCTACAAACCCTAGGGGCAAAACCTGTACATAGGACGTTATTTACCAAGATTCTTGACAATTATTGCAGTCGTGAAAAGATAGCGTCTTGGCAACCTAAAAGTTGACTCCTAGTGGATGATCAATCACATAAACTCAGATTCTTTATAACTTCACCGCACCCCTGTAATTATCTGGATGGCCGTGAAGCAACAAGCGTTTTTGCCGATCCTTATTTTCCAAAAGACAAAAAACTGTATACAAGACTCGTATCTAACGGATTCAGGCGCAGTGGCGAACATCTATACAAACCGCATTGCCTTAGTTGTTCAGAATGTGTTCCTGTTCGCATCCCAGTGAATGAGTTTAAGATGCGTCGCAACCAAAAGAGGACCTGGAAACTCAATCAGGACTTGACCATTGAGAAGTCCAAGGCCACTTTTAAAGAAGATCACTTTCTGCTTTATCAAAAATATCAATCTGAACGTCACCCCAATGGTGGCATGGATAATTCGAGCAGAGACGATTACATAGAGTTCCTTTTGGCAAGCTGGTCAGATAGTTATTTATATGAATTTCGGCTTGAAGGTAAGCTAGTCGCTGTTTCTGTCATCGATGAACTTGAAGACGCCTATTCCGCCATATATACCTTTTTTGATACCGATTTACAGCAACGTAGCCTCGGTAAATTCGCTATTCTTGCTCTTATTGAGCAATCAAAACTGGATGGCTTTTCATCACTTTATCTCGGCTACTGGATTTCCTCTTGTGACAAAATGAAATATAAGATCGATTACCAGCCTATAGAATGCTTAATTGGTGAAGAATGGAAGAAATTCAACAGTTTATCGTTTAATGACTTTGCAGTAGCCAAAAATTAGTGCAGAATTCGCCCTTTTTAATTAACGAGGGCTATATGGCAAAAGAAGACCAGATTGAGATGGAAGGTACTGTTGTTGAAACTTTACCGAACACCATGTTCCGAGTAGAGCTGGAAAACGGGCATTTAATTACTGCACATATTTCAGGAAAAATGCGTAAACACTACATTCGTATTCTTACCGGTGACAAAGTGACCGTTGAGATGACACCATATGATTTGAGTAAAGGCCGAATCACCTATAGAGCCAGATAATCCATTATTATTTGGATCTGGCTAATTCCAGGTCATCTACAGAATCAACCCCTATCCCTGTTTTATCGACTGCAATATCAACATGAATCTTTCCCCCGTTATAAAGAACGCGTAATTGCTCAAGCGCTTCGGCTTGCTCTATTGCACAGGGTGCTAATTGAGTAAATTTCTGAAGGTAAGCTGCGCGATAAGCGTACAAACCAATATGTTTGTATGCTATTTCAGATAATCCACCTGTCCGATTAAAAGGTATCGGTAAACGACTGAAATAAATTGCTGAGTTGTTCTTATCAAAGAGAACCTTGACTATATTCTGATCAATGAATTCATCCTCACTATTTATGAGTTCACATAACGTTGCTACTTGTTTATCAGGATTATTATTTAAACTTGATGCGACTTGGTTAATTAAAGAAACCGGTAATCCAAATTCATCTCCCTGAAGATTAACGACAACCTCATTGTCATCTATGCCAAGTTGCTTTGTTGCCTCGGCTATTCTATCCGTACCAGACTCATGCTTATTTGAAGTCATAATTACTGGTGCGCCAAATGAGTTAGCACAATCGACTATCCTGTCATCATCTGTTGCAATGGTGATGTTTCTCGCCCCTGTTTGTATAGCTGTCTCATACACATGTTGAAGTAAAGGCTTCCCCTTTATATCGAGTAAGGGTTTACCTGGCAGTCGCGTCGAAGCGTATCGGGCAGGGATAATAATGCTGAAAGATCCTGACATTGACATCAGTACTATTTTAATTTTTCAATTTCTTCATCACGCAGCGCTCTTGCTTCATCTTCTAGCATAACGGGTATTCCATCTCGTATTGGATAAGCCAGCCGCGCAGACTTGGAAATCAATTCCTGATTTTCTTTATCATAATACAACGACCCTTTTGTGACCGGGCAAACAAGAATCTCAAGTAGTTTTTTGTCCATCAATAATATCCTTCATTAAGGCTTCAAGCCGATAAGTAAACGAATCTGGTAATGTTGCAGAGATTGGCAAATACCAATGATTTTTTGTAGCAAAGGCCTCGCATTTTACCGCATCTTTCTCAGTCATCACCACTGGCAAACCATCATCAAAATTAACATCATTTTTAGTAAATGGATAATGATCAGGGAACTCGTGATTGATAATATGTAATTTATTATTACGCAAATATGAATAATATCGATCAGGATTCCCAATTCCCGATATTGCATGCACACTCTGGCCACTTAAACTCGAAATCGGAATAGTCTGCTCAGGCTCTATTAACGATACTAGATCACCGTAGCTGTATTCCATCTTGTATTCATGTCGGCCAGCAATATATTTACTGACGACAAGATCGACACTGCTCAATCGATTTATTGGTTCGCGTAATGGTCCTGCCGGCAAGCAGTGTCCATTACCAAAGCGACGTTGACCATCAATAACCGCTATTTCTATGTCTCTACCAAGCGAATAGTGTTGCATACCATCATCACAAAGGATTAGATCGCAATCACAATATTCAATCAGTTCCTCTGCAGCCCGCCTTCTTTGTACTGCAATGGCGACAGGACAATTAGTTCTTTTGGCAATCAATACTGGCTCGTCGCCGACTAACTCTGGATTACTATCTGCTCTAACTTGTTGGCTTTTACCAGAGAGTTTACCGCCATAACCACGACTGATAATCCCGGGATTAAAACCTTTTTTCTTAAAGTAATCTGCGAGCCAAATGACTAACGGTGTTTTTCCCGTACCACCAACTGAAATATTGCCGACTATAATCACAGGCACATCAATTTGATTAACAGCTATCAGGCCCGATTGATAGCACAGTCGTCGTAGCATAATAATCAGGCTATAGATCCAGCTTATGGGTAAGAGCACAATGCCAAGTGGATGTTTGCTATACCAAATATGTTCTATTGATTCTTTCTTCAACATAACCAGTTTGACGTAATCAGAATTGATTTAAAATAAACCACATCTCTTAATAAACTGTTTATTCATCCTTCAACTCTTGTGTTGCAAAGGTAATTTTCACCAAACCTAATTGGCGAGCGGCATCCATTACCCTGACAACGGATTGATGAGTCGCATTTGAATCTGCACTGATAATGACAGGGGGTTCATTTAATCCTACCAAGGCATCGGATAAAGCCGCTTTGATCGTCTCTAGTTGGGCATTCACCAGTGATTTATCATTTATATAGACATTACCCTGTGCATCCAGTCCAACATTCACAGCATCAGGTTTTGCATCTGTCACCTCTTTTGATGAGCTAGGCAAGGTGATGTTGATTTCTGAATTATGCTCAAATGTCGTCGAGACCATAAAAAAGATCAGTAATAAAAACACCACATCAATCAATGGCGTTATATCTAAATCTACTTCGTCACGTCTTTCAGATCGAAAATTCATTATTTAGCACCTGCTTCAATTTCGTTTTCACGAATTCCGTGCATGACTTCAACCATTTTCAATGCCTCTTGCTCCATAGTAATGATTAAACCATCAATTTTTCCGCGAAAAAAACGATGAAACATCAAACTGGGAATTGCCACAGACAGACCAGCTGCTGTTGTTATCAACGCTTCGGAGATGCCTTCTGATAAAATGCTGGGATCACCAACACCGAGTGAAGTGATAACTGTAAATACTTTAATCATACCGATTACCGTTCCTAATAAACCTAATAACGGGCTTATAGAGGCGATCGTTCCCAGTGTATTCAGAAATCGTTCCAGATCATGAGCAACATGACGGCCAGTTTCTTCAATGCTTTCCTTCATGATTTCGCGCGAATGATTGCGATTAACCAAGCCCGCCGCCAAGACCATCCCCAAAGGCGAGCTATCTCTTAGTCCCTGAATCCGTTTTTTATCCAGGTGTCCAACCTTTTGCCATTGCCAAACTTTGGCAACCAGGTTTTTCGGGACAATTTTCATTTCTCGTAGAGACCAAAAGCGTTCAGCAATAATGGCCATTGCTATGATTGAACACAATATAATCGGCCACATAAGTAAACCACCGGCCTTGATTAATTCAAGCACGTTATCTCACTCCAAATTTTTATTATTAATTGAGCACTTACTCATAAGAACCTGCATGATATCATTATCAGTGATGCCAGAAACGCCGATTTTTTAATCTAAATTGTTCAATTATCAAACCTGCGGCACTAAATTTCATAGAAATCTCGCCAGCCATATAAGTTACCAAGGTTTCAACCCCGTGAGCTTCATAGCGAGTCATTATATCTTGCTTTGGGAAACCAAACCGATTCCTATACCCTGCCGAAACAACGGCATACTTAGGCGTTATCGTAGCTATAAATTCATTACTTGACGAGGTTTTACTGCCATGATGTGGTGCCAACAAAACATCTACTTTAATTTCATCTGGCATACTCTTTAAAAGACTTTTTTCAGCTTGTTGCTCAATATCACCCGTTAGAAGCACGGAACCATAATCTGAAGATACCTTAAGCACACATGACGCATTATTACCAACGAAATCACTTTTTAAAGCCGGATGCAATACTTCAAATTTAACGCCATCCCATGACCATTGTTGTCCTGCATGACAATACTCGGAGCGATTAGTAGATAATTTTTCAGGGACGCTGCTTAATATCCTGCTGATATTGAATTGTTCGATTACGGTACTTGCTCCACCGATATGATCATTATCACCATGACTGATCATTAACATTGATAGTTCTGTGATTCCTTTGTCTCGGAGATATGGCTTTATAACGGCATCTCCGATGTTGAAACGTTCTGAAAACCTGACGCCGGCATCATAAACAAGGGCATGTTGTCCCGTTTGTATCACTGCAGATAAGCCCTGCCCCACATCTAACAGCGTAAAATTAAATTCACCTGTTTTTAAGCTGTCCGTTTTTGGGAACAGCAATGGCAAGATAAACAATAAACCTAGCCATCTACCCGGCAACCCTTTTGGCATTAATAAAATGACAATACCAATAATTGCTATTATTAATGACCCCTTATTATAAACGGCGACTGGAATAATTGCGTTATATTGCTGCGATAAGAAATCAAGATACGACCAGTGCAAACTACTTATCTTATCGACACAATCATAAATGCTCCCTGCGAGCCGAGGGAAAGGCAACAACATAATCATCGCCAGCAATATCAAAGGAACGATAATGAAACCAATCATTGGTATAGCAATTAAGTTAGCGAAGACACTGTATAGCGGAAACTGCTTAAACCAGAATATCAAAAACGGAGATAAGGCCAAACTTAACAAGCATTGTAATTGTAGCCAGCGACGCAAAGAACTTTGCTTACTAACCCTATGACGCGTTATATAGAGTATTAATATTACTGCAGTGAACGAAAGCCAAAAGTCAGCCGCCAGTATAGAAAATGGATCTAGTAACAATATCAATACAACCGCGAAACAAACAACATTAATGGTTAGTGGCTTTCTTGACAAAAGCAACCCTGACAAAAAGACAGCAATCATAATCAAGGCACGTTGTGTAGGTAACGAGAATCCCGCCAGAGCTGCATAAATAAAAGCGCTAACAAAGGCTATTATTGAAGCAATTATCGGTGCTGGAATGAATTGTGTAGCAAAATAAAACTGACGCCAGAGCGTTCGCGTTAGAAAATAAATAACCCCCGCTATTAACCCTAGATGCAAACCAGATATTGCGATCAAATGATTTGTACCAGTATTTGTCAATACACGCCATTGACTTGACTCGAGTTGACTGCGGTCACCCAGACTTAATGCCAGCACCAACCCAAGTAATGGTTCATCTACATGCTTTTTAATTTCATGCGATAGTTTATAACGTAATGTTTCTACAAAGTACCCATTGCTTTTTTCTAAAATTTTATTCTTTTTACCTTTCTTCACATAACCCGTCGCTTTAATTCCTTGCCTCATCATCCATGTTTCATAATCGAAACCACCATGATTCATAAAGCTGTACGGTCGTTTTAACTTTGCATTTAATGACCATATTTCCCCCGGCACAGGAATCACATTGGTTTTATACCAATTCAAACGGACTATTCCTGGCGATGTATAATGATGTCTTTGATCATCGACGATATCGTTTACGTCGAATAAAAACTTAACATGATCATCATAAATCACTGGCGATGAAGTTACTCTACCAGTTAACTGAACGACCTTGCTCTCAAGCTCAGGATTAAGTGAATGATTAACGTCATTGCCTATGCGTAATAACGCCCAACTAAAACCAATGAAAAATAACAAAATCAAGTTAAATGCTGATGAGTATCTGTTCAGGAAAAATAATATTGGCAAGATGAGAAAAACCCATGAATTGGGCATGACTGAAAATTGCAACAGGCAATAGATGCCTGCAGCAAATGCTAGCGTCCCTGCGAGCATAATTATATTAACTCCCTCTAATAATTATTTAAGCTATAATAGCGCGCTTTTTTTGAGCATTACAAAAATATCAAGAATAATGAGTTTACGGAATTTTTTAAAACGTTATCTACCGAAGAAGGAACATATCCACAAACACGGCGGATTACATCTTCTTTCTGATTACTTACATGACCCCAATATCTGGCACCTGCATCGTCGTTCATCCGCAGCCGGCGCCGCTATCGGCATGTTTTGTGCGTTTATTCCTTTTCCTGTTCAGACAATAATATCAGCAGCATTAGCGATCCTGTTTAGAGTTAACCTGCCTTTGGCAATCGTTTTTTCATTTTTCAGCAATCCTGTAACAATTCCACCATTATTCTTTTTCGCCTATCAAATAGGTGCTATGTTGCTTGGCTTAGATGAAAAAGATGTGAAATTCTCCTTCTCCTGGGAATGGATAACAAATACGCTTGTGCATATTTGGGAGCCTTTATTGTTAGGTTGTTTTATTATGGGGACAATATCTTCCATTCTTACCTATTTGTTAATCCGTTTAATATGGCGTTTCTCAGCTATCTCGAAATGGGAAAATCGCAAAAAAATCAGATAAAGGTCAATTACGTTTACCTCGGTTACGGTTTCATTTTATGGTTCTCGGATAATCATATAAAAACAGTACAATAATAGGAATGCAGCTCGCTCTAACATGCGTCGGGAATACGGCATATCCGATGCGACTATTACAACTGAAAACGAAATACGTTGGATTGGAAGCCTCAAATGTTAAACGATGGAAAGAGCTGGATAGTCTTTCCATACTTTACCAGGCACTTTCTAACCTGGAAAGTCCATGACTTTATTGCAATAAGCCCTCTTTCAATTCCATGACACGGTCTACTCGACGTGACAACTCCATATTATGGGTAACCATAATTAAGCTAGTCCCCAAACTTTGGTTTAACTCCAGAATCAAGTCAAAGACCTGATCAGCAGTTTTTTCATCCAGATTACCCGTTGGCTCATCCGCTAATATGCAAGCTGGTTCGGTGACTAATGCTCTGGCAATCGCTGCGCGCTGTCGTTCACCACCGGATAATTCACCTGGCTTATGTTGTACACGTTCAGACAAGCCTACCTTATTCAACAAATCTGTAGCCTTATCTAAAGCTTCCTTTTGATTACCCCGCCTTATTAATAATGGCATTGCAACATTCTCAAGCGCAGTAAACTCAGGCAATAAATGATGGAATTGATAAACAAAGCCAAGGTGTTTATTTCGCAAGTCACCTCGTTGCTCATCGTTTAATTTCCCCATGTCCTTATTATGAATCAGAACTTCTCCTTTATCTGGGATATCAAGGCCACCGAGTAAATGCAATAAAGTACTTTTACCAGAACCTGAGGTACCAATAATCGCAACACTCTGGTTTGGCTTGATACTGAAATCAACACCTTTCAAAACTTCTACGCGAAGTTCTCCGTCATTAAAACATTTTGTGAGTTGTCGTGTTTCGATTAGCGCATCACTCATAACGTAGTGCCTCCGCAGGTTGCGTCTTCGCTGCACGTAATGCGGGATAAATCGTGGCTAATAAACATAATATAAATGCAACAATACTAATGGTAATTACGTCATTCCAATGCATGTCTGAAGGCAGATCGCTGATGTAATAAACATCTGCTGACAAGAACTTTTGTCCTATCATTGATTCTATAGCAGGCACGATTGTCTCCACGTTAGTTGCCAACCAGACACCTCCTATGACGCCCATAGCTATGCCGACAACACCAATGATTGTCCCCTGAATCATAAATATCTTTAAAATGCTGCCAGGGCTGGCACCGAGTGTTCGCAATACAGCAATGTCTGCTTGTTTGTCAGAGACCATCATCACCAACGTAGAGATTATATTAAATGCTGCAACTGCTACGATCAGTAACAAGATGACAAACATCACTGTTTTTTCAGTTTTTAATGCCCGAAAAAAATTAGCATGCCGTTGTGTCCAGTCTACGACCCAGTACCGACCGGGTAATTGAGCAACAATCTCGCGACTAATGATTGGTGCTTTAAGAATATTGTTCGTCTTCAAGCGCAGCCCTGTAGGCCCTGTCTTTCGAAATAAACGGAAGGCATCTTCCATGTGAATCAGTGTCAATGCACTATCAAATTCATGCATCCCGACTTCAAAGATTCCAACCAGTGTGAACCGTTTAAGTCTTGGTAAAATACCTGCAGGCGTGACATTCGCTTGCGGTGCAACTAAAGTCACTTTATCTCCAATAGCCACACCTAGTTTTCGTGCGAGCTCTTTCCCGAGAACAATATTAAAACCGCCCGCTTTAAGTTCGTTAATATCACCCAAAATCATAGTTTCCGTGACGGTGGAAACTTTAGGTTCTTCATCAGGCAAAATACCCCTGATTATCGTGCCATTGACACGCTTATCTTTAACTAACATACCTTCCGCATGAAAATAAGGTGCAACCCCAAGAATATCCGGGTGATGCATGACCTCTTCTGCTATTGGCTGCCAATCATTCAAGACATCTCCGTCTTCAATGACCGTAGCATGTGAAGCCATTCCTAAAATACGTTCTTTTAATTCTTTTTCAAAACCATTCATTACAGATAGAACCGTAATCAAAGCCATTACACCTAAACCTACGCCAAGCATGGAGGTTAAAGAGATAAAGGAAATAAAATGGTTACGACGACGAGCGCGAACATAACGCAAGCCAATCAGGGCTTCAAATGAATTTAACATGGAAACGGATTATAGAGTGCTTGGCCGATGCTTTAAACTAAATTAATTTAACTTTTAAACGACCAGACTGCTATAAATATCATATCTTCTCTTGATATATAGGAAAAACTAGGTCTTCTTTGCTCTTAAACTTTATAGGATTGATTCATTTTACATATCACAACACTCAGGACTTGTTTTATAAACCTGCTCATATACAGTCAAAGCCTGTTATTTATTTCTGAATAATAACCATAAAAATTTCTGAATGATTTGTGCTATCGTCTCAAAACTAAATGCAATACCAATAATACTGTACGCCATTAGTTTTGCCAGAACTCAAAAAATGTTGAAATTAAGTTTTGTCTACTCAGAACGACAATATTAATTGATGAATTCGTAAATATGAGAACTTGTTTTATATGAATTGCTTTAGATATAAATTTTGAGAACGTAATATTATTGATGTTTTACTTATTAAAAATTTAATTTCAATTTAATATAAGAAACTAACCTGTCAATTTAGAATACTTAACTTAATTGATCCTGAGCAATTCTCACTGTATTTTAAAAATAACTTATGATCAGGAAAAGGAGTTCTGAAAAATAAAACAATGAAAATCTTAGCGATTGAAACTGCTACAGAAGCATGTTCTGCGGCCCTTGATATAGATGACAGTTGTACGCATCGTTTTCAAGTCTCCCCTAGACGACATACAGAATTAATACTACCAATGATTGACGATCTACTTCGGGAAGCGGATATACAAACCAAAGATCTTGATGCTATTTCCTTTGGTCAAGGCCCCGGGGCATTTACCGGTGTGCGTATTGCTGTTGGTGTTATACAAGGTCTTGCTTTTGCTCACGATACTCCCGTTATTCCTGTTTCATCATTAAATGCTTTGGCTCAACACTATGCTGACGAACACACTCACGTTGCTACAGCCATTGATGCGCGCATGCAAGAAATTTACTGGGGCCTGTTCAAGAAAAATGACTTAGGTCTAATGCAGAAAATTGTTGAAGAAAAAGTATGTTCGCCTTCAGATGTTTCAAGCCCTTCAATAGAAAACTGGTTCGGTGTCGGGAGCGGCTGGAATACGTATAGTGAAGAACTTCAGACACAGTTCAATCAAAATCTGACCGGCTTCAACGGCGATGTGTTCCCTAGTGCAAAAGATATCATCGCCTTGGCAAAACCAGCTTATCTTGAAGGCAAGGCAATCCCCGTCGAAGAAGCCATGCCTGTATATTTAAGGAATAAAGTTGTCAATAAATAATATTAACCTTATTTTAACCCTGTTTGCAGAGCTTGATTACTCAAATAAATAACTTTTGAACTGATCATCCCATTTTTTTTAAGCGTCAATTTCCTATAAGCGGGATTTTTATCATCAATAGCAAACTCAGAACTACCTGGTTTAAATTGCAAACAGGTTGACGGTGTGCCAAGTAATTTCACACTAGTAACTTCATCTTCAAATGCCTGATGGATGTGCCCCCAGATAATGCCTTTCACTTGCTTAAATTCATCAACAATATTTAAAAAGTCTTCCGCATTAACTAAAGACATTGCATCCATCCAGCTACTTTTAATCGATACCGGATGGTGATGAAGTGCTATCAAGCAATGAGTGTCAATATTAGCTTCAAGACTTGTCCGCAAAAATTCTAGTTCAGTAGCAGATAGTCGCCCACTATGTTCACCTCTTACACAGGTGTCTAGAAGTATAATCAGCCAATCATCAAATTTGACGAGATTACCCGTGTCATGTCCATTAGCACCCATGACATATCTCATTAATTCCGGAGAATCATGATTGCCAGGCAAGCTAAGAATGGGCGTTGTCAAAACAGACAAATGGTCTGCCAGCTTTTGGTACGCCGTTTCCGTGGGTTCATGAACCAAATCACCCGTCAATAAAATTAAATCTGCATCAGACTCAGACTCTAAAATTCTATTTACTACACACATCAAACTAGCGGAGGTATCATAATCATTAAATGACGGTGCGCCATCATCAAGTATGTGTGTATCGGTGATCTGTATAATATTGATCCTGTCAGGCACTTTGGTGCTACGCTTAGTCATTGCTTCAATCGACTCAATCATAATATCCTTTAACTAAAATTTTCAGGTTAACCCCATATGTCAAGACAAAGCATCCAGCTTAATGAGCAAGTTTATAATTATCTATTGTCAGTTTCATTACGAGAACCCCAAATACTTAAAGAATGTCGTGACGATACAGCGAATCATCCCATGGCGAGGATGCAAATCGCCCCTGAGCAAGGTCAATTCATATCATTTCTAATAAAACTATTAAACGTCAAAAAAGCATTAGAGGTTGGTGTATTTACCGGATATAGCAGTCTTGCTATCGCAATGTCATTACCCAAGGACGGACATTTAGACGCTTGCGATAATGACGCTGAAGTAACCAGGGTTGCGCAGAAATACTGGAACAAGGCAAAGGTGTCAAAAAAGATCAGTCTTCACATCGGATTCGCAATTGAGACATTGGATAAATTATTGAAAGAAAACCAAGATAACACTTATGATTTTGCATTTATTGACGCTCACAAACCTGAGTACATTGATTACTATGAACGTGTACTACGACTCATCAGGCCAGGCGGTTTAATTATGGTAGACAATGTATTATGGTCGGGGAGTCCTGCTGATAAAAACATACAAGATGAGGATACCGTTGCCATACGCAACTTTAATGAACAAATAAAAAATGATGATCGCGTCATGATTAGCATGTTGCCAGTGGCCGACGGAATCACACTGATATTGAAAAATTAATTATAAAAGTCTCTGACATCATCCAGTTCATGGGTAATCGGCATTGGCGGTAATGCCTTGATTATTCGTTTGCCATAAGCTTTTCTTACAACACGTTTATCGCAAATAACACAAACTCCCCTGTCATTCACATCACGAATCAAGCGCCCTACTCCTTGTTTTAAACTTATAGCAGCTTGAGGTACTTGATGGTCCATAAATGGGTTACTCCCTTGCTTACTGAAGTGATTCAAGCGTGCTTGCAATACAGGGTCATCAGGACTAGCAAACGGCAACTTATCAATAATCACTAATGACAATGCATCACCCTTAACATCAACACCTTCCCAAAAACTACTAGTCCCCAGTAAAACGGCATGCTTTGTTTGACGAAACTGATTTAATAATTCTGATCGTGGCGCTTGTCCCTGGATAAAAATGGGATAATTGATCTCCTTCGACAGAATATCTGCTGATTTTTTCAGCGCTTGGTGACTGGTAAATAAAACAAAGGCATGTCCTTGGCTAAAGGACAGCAACTTGATAGTTCTTTCTATGAAGGCATCAAAAAACTCAAATTGATTCGGTTCTGGTAAATCAAGTGGCACATACAGGCAAGTTTGAGTTGGATAATCAAACGGACTATTCCAGACCTGCGTCTGACATGTTTCAAGACCAAGCTGACGGCTGTAATAATTAAAATCATCGTTTATAGCCAGGCTCGCTGAGGTAAATATACTCGTCGCGTTATATTCACTGAGCCGTTGTTGAAATGTTTCAGAGATATTAACTGGTGTTTGGTTTAAATAGAGGTGATGCCCGCGTATTTCCACCCAGCGAATCGATTCTTCATTTTTCGTTTCGATATACGTATCAATATAGTTGTACTGGGCCTTAGCGCGCTGCCAGCAATTATCTAATAACTTTCCACGCCCACAAGCCGTGTCAAGTATATCGATAACAACTTGAAAGGCAGCCAGCATCTTGGGAAGCTCCGTTGATAACAATGACTTCTCCCATACTTCAAGCCAATTAAGGCGCTGGTCTTCTCGCCCAAACACTAAACGCACATCGCGTATCGATTTTTCAAATTTTGCTAATGCCCCTGCTAATTCTTCTATATCACCAGCTTCTTCATGGTCGGCTGTTTTGATATCGCTAATCAATTCCAATAATTGCCGGCTGCTCATCGTTTGACTAAAATAAGTAGATGCTAATTCAGGTAATTGATGTGCTTCATCAAACACAATCACATCAGCTAACGGTAAGACTTCGCCAAAACCTTTTTCTCTCAGACTCATATCAGACAATAAGAGATGATGATTGGTGATCACTAAGTCTGCCTCTAGCGCAGCCTTTCTGTTTTTAAAAACAAAGCAATCATCAAAGCTTGGACATGATTGGCCAAGACAATTTTCTGTTGTAGAGGTTATTCTGGAGCGAATCACTGAATTTTCTTCAATCATGCCTAGCTCATTAATATCTCCCGTTTTAGTGGAAGAAGACCACTGCACAACTTCTTGTAGATCAGACATGTTCTGGTAATTCAAGTCTTTGCTGTCATGAATAGCAGTATCCATATGCTGTAAACAGAGGTAATTTGATCTCCCCTTTAACACCATTGTTGCTGCCGGTGACGCGACTGCTTTGAGCACAAGAGGCAAATCTTTTTGGTACAGTTGATCTTGAAGATGACGAGTACCAGTAGAGATAATGACCTTTTGCCTGGATAACAAGGTCGGCACCAGGTACGCTACCGTTTTGCCGGTACCAGTGCCTGCTTCACACACCAGACTCTGACCTTCGGATATAGCTGAAAATATCTTATGCGCCATATCTTCTTGTTCTGGTCGATGTTGATAATCATCAATCAAATTCGCTAATGATCCACCATCAGAAAAAACTTCCTTAACTGTTTTCATAAATTACCAGCGCAATCAACCATAAATAAAGCCAAAAAAGATGATGTGTATGTGAGATGAAGATAGCTTATCGCAAGCAACGATATAGAGGTATGATAACGTGATTAACTAAATCGCGTCTTGCTCTAGACCATTCTGTTCTGTCCAGAGTAGTTCTGATATCAATTTAAACTGTGCAATCGTCATCGCACCTTTCTTATTATTTTTTATTTTATCTTCTAGCACATCCATGATGTCATCCCTTTTTGCCATATAGATTTCATCTGGCATAAAATCAGCATTCATTATGACCAGGACTATCGCATCCCATACTTGTTCTATTTTAATCTGTCCAAGTCGATGTCCCTGTCGTTTTTCATTGAAGATTACCCTACCTTTTATTTGAACCTTCAATCGTTCTTCGCCGATATTATAAATTGCATCATAACCCGGCTTATTTTCATCATTTGCTGTCAATTCAAGAATAGAAATAGCATCGTTAATTGCGATTTCCGGTGTAACGGGTAGCGTTTTACCGGTAGCTAGACGATATTCTTTAGCAATGCGACGGGTCTCAGCAATTAACTTATTAACTGAATAAATACCCATAAACTAATTAGACCCCAAGGTGAACGTGCTAACCGCATTTATATCATCTTTCCCGGATAAAACCATCAATAAACGCTCAACACCAATAGCAACACCAGCACATTTAGGCATACCAGATTGAAGCGCCGCCAAAAAGTTTTTATCTATGGCTGGTTCTGCCAAGCCTTTATTGCGTCTGGTTTCCAGATCTGCTTCAAATCGATTTGACTGTTCATCGGCATCGGTCAATTCATTAAAACCATTAGCGATTTCCATATTATTAATAAATAACTCAAAGCGTTCACTCACAACAGGATAACCCGCTTTCAATGATGCCAAAGCCGACATACATTCAGGATAATCATAAATAATGAGTGGTTTGGTATTTTTAATGTTCTTTATTACTAATTCGGAAAAAATAAAATCTAGCAAGCCGTGACGATCATTTTCATCCGCATCCCAACCATTATCCTGACACAAGGTTTGTAGCTGTTTAACACCTACCGTATGCGGATCAAGCTGGAGAGTTAGCATAAATGCCTCAGCATAGGTCATCTTCTCCGGGGCAGTTAATCCTATACTGACCAATAACTCAGCGACTTCGTCCATAAGTTGATAGTAATCAAACCCTGTTCGGTACCACTCCAACATAGCGAACTCGGTATTATGCCTTTTCCCAGACTCTTCATTACGAAACACGTGTGTAATTTGATAAATCGAATCCAAACCTGCCGCAAGCAAACGCTTCATACAAAATTCTGGTGAGGTATGCAGATAAAGCATGGCATCTCCCTCTGATGCGTTGGAGGTTGTCATACTCTGAATATACGGATCGCTGATGCCAAAATGGCTCAGTATGGGGGTATCAACTTCCATAATGTCGCGGGACAGCATGAAGTTTCGGATTTGTTGCAACAACACCGCTCGCCTTTTTATTATTTCCAAACTCGCACTGGGTTGCCATTTGACTTGATTCATAATGGCTGCTGATATTAAGGATTGTCGACTAAAACTACTAGCTCATTGTTGAATAATTCTAGCAAAACATTTTTTAATTAAACCATAAACATCAAAGGCATTTTCATCCACGTAATCGTATATCTAATTGATCAACCAGTTCTGTCCAATCTGAATCAGCATAAAGTGCTTCATGAATAAACTGCGCTTGTCCGTTATTCCAAAATAAAGCTTTTTCCAAGGATACTGTGCCAGGTACAGGGTTATGTGTATGAATAAAGTGATCGATTTCACTATTACTGTTAGGCAATCCTAGTTGTGCAAATAAATCATTCATTGTATGGCTTGTATTTTCCATTTTATCATCCAGTTATAGAGTTTTCTTGATTTATATTTTAAGTGTAGACAGTAAAACTCAAGTTTCAAGATTACAGATAAGGTCAAATTAAAGAACATTTAAATATGTACTCATAGATTTAAGCAGAATAAGTCATATAACATAAAACTCGCTTTATTATGATTAACTGAATTTTTATGCATAATAAAGGTCACAATGCATTGCTAATAATACTATTATTCACCAGATTGCAGTAAGTTAATCACACGCTATTCAATGATATTCCTACGTTTCGCCTTCACATCATTCAGTTGTTTATTACTTACAGCTTGCCTGCATCTATCTAACCAGGACACCTCCAGCCCTGTCGAATTACCCGAGACGTTCTCCGCCAAGGGAACCAACCCTACTCAATCAAAATGGTGGCTGGATCTCAAAGATGAGCCGTTAAACCAGTTGATACAAGGTGCTCTAGAGTCAAATTTAGAGTTGAAGAGTATATGGCAACGATTACAACAGTCCCGTGCACTCCTCACCCAGATTAAGGCTGACATCTACCCTGCGTTAGATGGTGAAGTCTCTACTAGTAACACTGAAGCAAACAATAATATCCTTGAAACACGTAATACATCACTTGGGTTGGCTGCCAGTTATGAGATAGATCTGTGGGGACGAATTCAGGCCACTGCTGAAGCACAAAACCTTGAAGCACTTGCTAGTGAAGCGGCCTTTAAAGCCGCAAGTATCACTCTTAGCGCTGAAGTCGCCAACACCTGGTATCGATATGTAGAGCAAAAAGCCCAGATCGTTCTGTTATCAAAACAACTTGCTAACAATCAACAAACTTTGGACTTTATCGAATTTCGTTTTAAACAAGGCAAGGTAAACGCCACCGATGTGTTACAACAAAGACAATTAGTAGAAAACCGTCGTGGTGAAATAATCTCTGCTAAATCTTCCGCAGCCGTACTTGCACATAGTCTAGCTGTTCTACGTGGTGTCTCTCCCGGCAATCTGGATTTAGCAAATGTGCATAAATTCAAAACTTTACCCCCGTTGCCTGCAACGGGTGTACCGAGTGAATTCATACAGAACCGGCCTGATATACAGCAATCTTTGTTGAGAGTTAAGGCAGCCGATCAAAGAGTAGCGGCAGCGTTAGCCAACCAGTATCCACGTCTGACATTATCAGCGAACATCAGGACAAGCAATGAAACTCTGGGAGGTGTATTTGAACAATGGCTGGGGAGTATCGCTGCTAATCTGATCGCCCCGCTATTCGATGCTGGAAGCCGCAAGGCCGCTGTTAAACAACAGCAAGCTTTATTACAAGAACGTATTAACGACTACGGACAGAATATTTTAAATGCCATGCAGGAAGTAGAAAATGCCTTACAACAGGAAAGCCATCAACGGCGTTTAATTGCAAATCTGGACGAACGATTGACACTGTCTACACAAATCATCCAACGCATTAAAGATAACTATAACAATGGTGCCGAAGATTACCTGAGTGTATTGTCTGCAGAACTAAGCGATCAAGAGTTACAACGTTCCAGGCTTGCAGCTCAACGCCAAATCATCGAGTTTCGTATTGCCCTGTACCGCGCTTTAGCCCGTGGATGGCAAGATTAAGGGTGGTTCGAAATTGCAGGAAAAGCTAAAACTATATTCAAAATCATACATTCAAAATAATGGATTTTTGTTAATGAAATTTATATTACATTTTATTCTGCCCGTTTTGGTATTAATCATCGCCGCCTGGATAGCATATAGCTATCTGCAAGATTCACCCACGGCTAAACGGGTCCCGCCAAAACATAAAGCGCCTCTAGTAGAAACAACAACACTTGAGAGGGCTACGCACAAAGTCAATATAGAGGCTATGGGTGTTGTCAAACCAGCACTACAAATCAATTTAAAGCCTCGGGTTAATGGTCAAATAATGGAAGTTAGTCCAGAATTTATCCCTGGTGGATATTTCAAACGTGATGAAGTAATTTTAAAACTCGACCCAGCTGATTTTGAATTGGTAGTACGCGAGGCGCAAGCTAATGTCGATATGGCTAGAAGTGCGCTAGAACTCGAGCAAGGACAACAAGCCATCGCCCGTAAAGAATTTGAATTACTGGGGAAGAAGGTTGATGAAAATGATGATTCCTTGGTACTTCGCAAACCTCAATTAGCAGCTGCCAAAGCAGAACTGGATAAGGCTGAATCGACACTACAACAATCTAGGCTAGATTTGCAACGCACCGTTATTCGATCACCATTTAATGCCCGGATTAGATCTCGAGACGCAGACCTTGGTTTGCAGGTAACAAGTGCAAATAGCCTCGCTGTACTCAGCGGCACGGATCAATACTGGATAGAGCTTACGGTGCCGGTCAACCATCTCAAATGGATCAAAATCCCGCAAAACAGTTCGGAACCAGGATCAATTGTTAATATTTTTGATGAGAACGCGTGGGGCGAGAATACTAAACGTACAGGACAAGTAATCCGCCTTGCAGCAGACCTGGAAACTGAAGGACGGTTGGCACGGCTTTTAGTCGCCGTTGATGATCCAATGTCACTGCTACCCGAAAATCAGTCACAACCAAGCTTAATTCTTGGCAGCTTTATGCACGTACAAATCGAAGGAATAAACCTGCCAGACAGCATCGCCATCGATCGAAAACTTTTACGCGACGGCGACACTATTTGGGTATTGAACGATGCTGACCAATTGGAAATACGCCAAATCAAGACGACTTATGAAGGTGTAGATTATGTTTTGGTCACTGCTGGAGTTACCATAGAAGACCGCATAATTACTACCTATTTATCTGCTGCCATAGCAGGTATGCCGCTTCGCGCAGCTGAACAACGTAGTACGCAAGTATCTGCTCAATGAATACGCCTAGTTCTAACGAACCGAATAAACGCCAAGTGAGTCATGGTCCCATTGCGTGGATGGTGCACAATCGAGTGCCTTCTAACCTGTTAATGTTGTTGTTTGTTATTGGTGGCTTACTAATGACGACACAAATCAAGCAAGAAGTATTTCCCGAATTTAGTACTGATAGCATTTCTATATCAGTAGCCTACCCTGGTGCGTCACCGGAAGAGGTCGAAAAAGGCATCATTCTGGTTCTTGAAGAAGCAGTGCGCGGCATTGAAGGTATTGATGAAACGACCGCTACAGCCAATGAAGGTTCTGCTAACCTGATTCTGGATCTAGACACCGGTACTGATCAACAAAAAGCCTACCAAGACGTGCAACAAGCCGTAGACCGCATACTTACTTTTCCACTTAATGCGGAAGAACCACAGATCAATATGTCGAGTCGTAAGCGCTCTGTGCTTGCTATACAGTTATATGGTAATGCCAGTGAATGGGTGTTACGCGAAGTAGCCGAGCAGGTACGGGAAAGCCTATTGCAATCACCGCAGATCACTCAGGTAGAAATGTCTGGCACACGTAACTATGAAATTCACATAGAGATCTCGCAGGAAAACCTGCGCGCCTATGGACTAACTCTAGGACAAGTGGCAGCGCATATTTCACAAACAGCGATAGAACTACCGGGAGGTAGTATTAAAACTGATGCTGGAGAGATATTGGTTCGCCTGAGTGAACGTAAAGATTGGGCCGCTGAATTCGAATCAATTTCAATTATAACAACAGCAAATGGAACCCGAGTTAATCTGAGTGATATTGCTGATATCAGCGAAGGTTTTGAGGACTCAAACCGTCTTGCATCTTTTAATGGCCTACCATCAGTACAGATCGAGGTGTTTCGAATCGCAGCCCAAACACCGATTAGCATATCCGACGCCGTAAAATCCATGCTTGCTGATATACAACAAGACTTACCGCCAGGTATTAGCGTCAGCATCAACCGTGATCGCTCTGACATCTACCGTCAACGTCTGGACCTGTTGTTGAAGAATGCCTTTCTAGGATTACTATTGGTCATCGTCTTACTCGGCGTATTTCTCGATTTAAAGCTCGCCTTCTGGGTCACCATGGGTATCACGACTTCATTTTTAGGTGCATTCTTACTACTACCGATATTTGGTGCCAGCATCAACATGATCTCTATGTTTGCCTTTATCATTTCACTCGGCATCGTCGTGGATGACGCCATCGTTGCTGGTGAAAATATATTTGAATATCGGCAATCCGGTATGAACTCAGTCGACGCAGCAATCAAAGGTGCCCAAGATATAGCTAGCCCTGTCAGCTTTAGCATACTAACTAATATTGCGGCCTTTTCCCCAATGCTATTTGTACCTGGTTTTATCGGCAAGGTATGGTTTGTGATTCCATTGGTGGTCGGCAGCGTCTTTATTATTTCCTGGATTGAAGCACTGTTTATTCTACCGGCACACTTGGCATATAGCACCGAGACGAAACCAAAGTATGCATTAACACGCTTTTTACATCAGCAACGTACGAAATTTAATGCTGCTTTTAATTATTTTGTACAACATATTTTTGCTTCGCTATTGACACTTTGTTTACGTGCTCGTTACCTGACACTCGCCATCGGTACCGGTATTCTGATTAGCCTATTGGCCTATGTTGCCAGCGGCCGCATGGGCATGGTGCTGATGCCCAAGGTCGAATCTGATAGGTCCGTCGTATCCGCCACGCTCCCCTACGGTAGTCCATCTCACAAAGTAATCGCAGTGCGTGATCGATTGATCGAATCCGCTAAAGAAATCATTGATGAAAATGGTGCTGAAAAGCTATCTATGGGCATCTACGCTGACATCAATGAAAACACGGTTGAAGTCACTGTGTATCTAACGCCACCAGACACGCGTCCCATTTCCACCGGTGAAGTAACGCGTCTATGGCGTGATCGTACGGGTCAGATCAGCGGTGTTGAAATACTACGTTTTGAATCAGATCATGGCGGTCCCGGACGTGGCCCTGCATTGACTGTTGAACTTAATCATCGCGACATCAACGTGCTTGACCGTGCTGGTAAGTCACTCGCTGAAACCTTGTCAGGTTATGATTTTGTTAAAGATATTGATGATGGTTTCTCCGATGGCAAACAACAGCTTGATTTCAAACTAAAACCTGAAGGCAGGAGTTTAGGATTAACCACACGTGATGTAGCTGAACAGATACGACATGCATTTTATGGTGCTAATGCATTGCGGCAGCAGCGTGGCAGAAACGAAGTAAAAGTGCTGGTGCGCCGCCCAGAATCAGAACGCATCAGTGAATATGACATAGCACAATTATTAATCCGAACTCCGGCTGGCACGGATGTGCCCTTGTATGAAATTGCCAGCGTGTCACGAGGTAGAGCTTATTCCTCAATCATCCGCCATGAGGGTCGACGCAGTATTAATGTCACTGCGGCAATCGAGCCACAAGATAAAAGTGAACAAATCATCAACAGTCTAAAGGCAGATGTACTACCACAACTGCAACAGGATTATCCCGGTTTGAATTTTAGTTTCGAAGGGCGTCAAGCAGACTTTCGTGATTCACTAAAGGCATTGGGCTATGGCTTCTTGATAGTATTTATAATTTTATATTCCCTACTCGCCATACCGCTCGGTAGCTATATGCAACCAACTATTATTATCTCCGCTATTCCATTCGGTATTGTCGGTGCAATACTCGGTCACATGATCATGGGTTACAGTATCAGCATTATCAGTATGATGGGGATTATTGCATTATCTGGCGTTGTGATTAACGACTCATTAATCATGATTGAATACGCTAACCGCCTGTTCAAAAAAAATCAGGATGCTGTACAGTCAATTACACAATCAGCATTGCGACGTTTTCGACCTATACTATTGACGACGTTAACCACTTTTGGCGGCTTGGCACCCATGATCTTTGAAACCTCGCGTCAAGCTCGCTTCATGATTCCAATGGCGATATCGCTTGGTTTTGGTATTCTCTTTGCCACCGCGATCATTCTCTTAATCGTGCCCTGTTTATTTATGGTTGTTGAAGATATTCGAGGTTTAGCTACGAGCAAGGAACCACTCATTAATGGAACACATTGAACTGTTCAAGACCAAAACCAAGCAGCAACAAATCTATAAGCTATAGTGCTCTCCTTAAATCTTGATAATGTAAAGGACGTCTTCAGCTACCGTTTTAATGAAGCAACAACAAAATTTATGTTCGACGCATCGATTAGTTTAATCACTCTTTAGCGCGGCTGACATACTCACCGGTACGCGTATCAATCTTAAGTAAATCCTCGTTTTCAACAAAAAGTGGCACCTTCACGATTGCACCTGTTTCAAGTGTTGCTGGTTTTGAACCACCTTGTGCGGTATCACCTTTTAGACCTGGATCGGTTTCAGTTACCTGCAAGACAACAAAATTAGGTGCTGCCACTGATAAGGGCACATCATTCCAAAGTGTCACTAGACACATTTCTTCACCTTTTAGCCATTGCTTTGCTTCACTAACAGCATTTTCATCAGCTTCGCATTGCTCATAGCTGTCTTTGTTCATGAAATGCCACATCTCTCCATCGTTATAGAGATATTGTAGTTCTAAATCGATGACATCAGCACCTTCCACAGACTCACCCGATTTATAAGTTTTCTCAAGAACGCGACCTGTCTTGAGATTACGCATTTTAACTCGATTGAACGCTTGGCCTTTCCCCGGCTTCACAAACTCATTCTCAATGATTGAGCATGGGTCATTTTCAATCATTATTTTAAGGCCTGATTTAAATTCGTTGGTGCTATAAGTCGCCATGATGTCCTCTTTCCAATATGATAAATCTGTTTTGAAGCTTGATATTACAAAAAAAGCGCAATAATACATGGAACTGAACAAATAATGCAGTCTTTATCCTGGCAAGAACAACTGGCGCAAGCCATACGACAACCCGCTGATTTACTTGAATTCGTCGGTTTAGAGGCCGGATCAATCGGTTATAGCCAGCAAGCAATAGCGCAATTTCCGGTTAGGGTGCCCTATGCTTTCGCCAATCGTATTAAGAAGAATGACCCAAACGATCCCATACTGCGGCAGGTATTCCCGTATAAAGCCGAAGACGCTGAAGCTAACGGGTTCATTAATGACCCGCTAGCTGAGCTAAATGTTCAACCCTTAAAAGGTCTGTTACAAAAATATAAGAGTCGTGTCTTGTCAATAACGACAGGTGCCTGTGCGGTTCATTGTCGTTATTGCTTCAGACGACATTATCCTTATCAGGAATCCTCCTCTTCAAACAAACACTGGCAAGCATCATTGGACCTCATCAAAAATGACAACAGTATTGAAGAAGTAATACTGAGTGGTGGAGATCCGTTAACATTATCAGATAGACGTTTACAAGATATTTGTTCATCCCTTGCAACAATCAAACACATTAAACGCATACGCTTTCACACGCGACTACCCGTTGTCCTTCCGGCTCGCATAACGACTACGCTACTAAAACAAGTAACAGACAACGATAAGTCAATCATCTTTGTTATTCATACAAACCATGTCAATGAACTGGATAATTCAGTTTCAAGAATTATTAAACGTCTGCAAGAATTTAACATATTGGTTTTAAACCAATCCGTGTTACTGAAGGGAATAAATGATTCTGTCGAAGCGCTAATCAACTTATCTGAACGACTGGTTACAGATAATATTATACCCTACTACCTACATCTATTAGATCCAGTCGCTGGCGCAGCACATTATGATGTCCCGTTAGATGAGGCAAAAAAACTGATAGATGAAATGCAAGCCCGTGTATCGGGCTACCTTGTTCCCAAATTAGTAAAAGAGGAAATTGGTGCTTCCAGCAAAACCTTAGCAAGCAATTTAGACTAAAGTTTAATTTACCACGGTCGATAAGCGAGATAAGAACGGATTTCCCCTCCTATCCCCAATTAATCCGTTCGTGAATTTTCAGCCGGGCTTATGACCCGGCTTTTTTATTTCCACGTAAATAGTTTTCTGGAGCACACTCCGATGAGTGCTTAGGACATTTTTCAATCGAATATAGAGAAAAATCAATGAACCTTTTGCACGAACCTGATGTCGTAATTACAGAATCAATTTATTGTGATCTAGCATATTAATAGATCTAATACTGACTAAACTAACAATAGAGGTCTCGACTCATTAGAGTTACAAAAAGTGGGCAAAACCAAGACAGTTAAAGACAATCGTTTAATAACCATGCTAACAGTGGGACTACTCGCATTGGTGCTAACCAGCCAATTGTCGCAGGCATCAGATTATTCCGCAGCTCCTTTTCTAATCGACAGTGACTATTGTGGTGCTTTCGGCATAGGCGATCTAAAAGCCAATAATGTCAATAAGCTCACGCCAGATTTACTTTGCACCAATTCAGAACATGAACAGAACATCGCTTGTGCATTGTCAAATTATGGCCGAGTAGTCGTTTATACTAAGAAACAAATTCATTCTTATTCCATTCGTTCTCCTCCCATCTTCTCCTGACATCGCTGCAAGTTTACTCGCCGATACTGTCGAGTTTAAAAACTTATCTTATAAATACTCGACGGTTTTGCGTTGATAAAACAATAGCTGTCGTGTAACAAAACTCAGAAACTATTACGAATTGTTTTTATAACGATAACTTACAGCATGTCTTTATCTTGTTCACCGAGTTACGAAGTAAAACAGGAAGGAGAATACTATGTTAGGTAAATATAAAAATATCCCAACAAAAACTTTATCGGATCATTGTGGCTTATGCAGTCCAAAGCTTGATTTGGAAGGGCTGTCACTAGATTCAGCAGCAACTTCATTAATGATTGACTTTACTCAAACACCTGCAACAACAGCGAGTGATTCTATCAGCGTAAACAATGCACTCGAATTAATGCGGACAAACCGGATACGTTCATTAATTGTTATTGGTCACAACGGTGAGTTTTCTGGTGTGGTTACCGCGATGGATTTAATGGGAAGAAAACCGATGTTATATGCCAACGAGTCAGGCATTCCGCGCGCAGATGTTTTGATAAAAAATGTCATGTCCGTCAAATATAAGCTAAAAGCTATACGACGAGAAGACATTGAAAAATCTTGTATCGGTGACGTCATGCAAACGTTTATAGCACTAAACGAACAACATATTTTAGTCGTTGATGGAGAAGCTGAAAACATGAATGTATGCGGATTGTTCTCTGCTTCTGATTTTAAACGTGCATTTGGAATCACTATTGACCCTTCCCTGGTAGCGCATACTTTCCTGGATCTTGAGAGAGTAATAAACGAACAGAAGGAGGTGATGTGAAACTGATTAAACAAAGACTTGTTTTTTGAAAAAAAATGCGCCGGAGTTAATTCTGGAGGACTGACTCCGGTGCTTTTATTAGCTTAACAAGGGCAGATAAAACCCTTTCTTAACTTTTATCAATATTCACCTAAATGAAAAACAAACCAAAACTATTCAGAGTAGTTTTATTCATCTAAACTTAATTTGAAACTGATTGTTTGGTGACCCTGTTTTTTTTCAACTTTAATGAAATTGAATTTTTTAGCGAGCTTTTGCATCGGAAAATTGTTTGCTAAGGCATGAACAATTAAGCGTTTAGTGCCGTGTTCACGACAATAATCAATCATCTTGCTCAATAATTTATCGCCCACACCTTTCTGTTGCATGTCCGAACGAACGAGAATGGCGAACTCAGCTTCAATATTATCTGCATCATTGACAACTCGCGACACGGCAATAGTTTCATTATTGCCTTCTGCATTTTTCAGAATAACGATAAAAGCCATTTCACGGTCATAATCAATTTGTGTGAAACGCGCCATTTGCGAATGAGAAAAATTATTCACTGCACGAAAGAAACGAAAATAGATATCCTCCGGATTGACATGCGAAAAGAATTCATGATGCGCTACTTCATCTTCTGGTTTAATAGGTCTAATGAGGATTTCAGTGCCTGAGGCCAACTGATACATCTCTTCCAATTCTTGTGGATAGGGTCGAATCGCAAGGTGATTTTTGGCATCAATCGTTACTGAATCTACTTTTATTCTGGCATCCAGTGCAATAACACCATTGTTATTCGCAATAAGCGGGTTGATATCGAGCTCTTGAAGTTCAGGGTGGTCGACTATTAGCTGTGATATTTTCACTAATGTAACCAGTATGGCTTCCATGTTTGCCGGTTTAACATCCCTATAACCTCGAAGAACTTTAGCAATACGAGTACGTTGAACAAGGTCATTAGCCAACTTCATGTTTAACGGAGGCAATGCTATAGCCTTATCGTTAACCACTTCAACTGAGACACCGCCATGCCCAAATAAAATAACAGGCCCAAAGATAGAATCCGTAGTGACACCAATGATCAATTCGTACTCGTTGGGACAAGCAATCATTTCTTGCACCGTGAACCCTTCGATTTTTGCATCAGGATTGCTTTTATTAATGCGATCTAACATTCCTTCAGCCGATAGTTGCAGTATCGAAGCAGATTCAATATTGAGTAACACGCCACCCACATCGGACTTATGACTAATATCTTTTGACAGGATTTTTAATGCCACTGGAAATCCTATAGATTCTGCCTGTTTGACGGCCTCATCAACATCACTCGCAACTAATGTCTTAACTATAGGAATTTGATATGCCACTAGCACATCTTTTGCTTCAGGTTCGGTAAGTATGCTTCGTTCCTCACTTAAAACCGATTCGATAATTGTGCGTACTCTTTGTTTATTAGGTTTAAAATCTTCAGGTACAGATGGCGGTAATTCGATCAGGTTTTTTTGATTCTCGTTGTATTCAACGGCTTGAAGGAAAGCGCGAATTGCAAACTCTGGTGTTTCGTATTGTGGAATACGATTTTGTTTAAATATGTCCCTGGCATCTTCAACAGCATCTTCTCCCATCCAACAGGTTAAAACAGGTTTTTGCGATTCATTTATCGCCTTTGTAATTGCACGTGCGACCTCAGTGTTATCGATGATAGCTGCCGGAACTAACATAACCAAAATGGCATCGTAATTAGGGTCATCCAACAAAACTTTCAACGCCTTAACATATCGTTGCGCATCACTATCACCAATAATGTCAACCGGGTTGCCACGCGACCATGTGACAGGAAGAAACGCATCCAAAGCTTGAATTGTTTTAGGAGTAAGCTCTGCAAGATGTCCTCCATTAGCGATTAAACTGTCTGTTGCCAGTACTCCAATACCACCACCATTGGTTAATATAATCAGTCGGTCACCTTTTATGCCGGAAACATGTGCTAGTGTTTCCACGGCATCAAATAGGTTTTGAATGGAATACACTCGCAACATCCCTGTTCGACGTATCGCAGCATCAAACACATCGTCATTTCCGGCTAATGCACCTGTATGTGATGCCGCTGCCTTCGCTCCTTCTGCCATACGCCCAGCCTTAATCACAATAACTTTCTTATTTCGCGCGGTCGCTCGTGCAGCTGACATAAATTTACGAGCAAGTTTTATTGATTCTACATACAGTAATATGCCTGTTGTGTGTTGATCTGTGCCGAGATAATCAAGCAAATCACCGAAATCAACATCTGAACTATCACCTAATGAAATAAAATACGAAAAACCAATACCTCGCGATTTAGCCCAATCTAATATTGATGTGCAAATCGCACCTGATTGTGAAATCACTGCAATATTCCCGGGCAAAGAATCGGTATGGGCAAAACTCGCGTTCAAGCCGATACCCGGGATGAGCAAACCAACACAATTAGGTCCAAGGACACGGAAGTCATAATGTCGTGCAACATCGAGCATTTGTTGTTCAAGATCATTAGCATCATTCACGGAATGGAAACCTGCGCTGATAACAACAGCTGCACGCGTTCCCTTTTCACCTAATTGCATAATGATGTCAGGGACAGTATGTGCTGGCGTGCAAATTACAGCAAAGTCGGGCACGACAGGTAGATCGGCTATACGTTTATAGGCATACACACCACAGATGGTTTCGTACTTTGGGTTAACGGGTAGTATTGGCCCATCAAAACCGCCATTCAAAAGATTCTTCATCACCACATTACCGATAGACAACGGTTTGTCAGATGCACCGATTAAAACCACCGATTTTGGGTTTAACAGTTTGTTTAGATTGATAACGCTCATACAGCCGTCTTTAATTCCCTTAAATTTGATGAGAGGCAAGAATACATCGGACATATTACATGATTACTGCATTGCACAATAATTATGTCGCGAACAGCGGCGTTTTACTACTAAGTTTATAGCTTATGACTTTTAAGGATGATGATTTACTTTATGAAAGGGCTAGTTTTCGTCTGAATTCCGCAAGTTGTTCGTGATAATCAGTCGCTTCACCGTAATCAATAAAGTCCTGATAGCGAGAGTGCCTACCTATGACTTTTCTTGCATGTTTTATTGGACACCAATACTGCTCTGTTCGTGCGGCAATTTCTCTTGCATAGGCAATAACACCATTGCCGTACTCGCAATAAACACAATTAAAACGTTCAATGCTATTTAAGTGTTTTAACTTGTGACGTTCAATCACGATATAGTGAGAACGTTTAACTTTTTTGATTCGATACAAATTAAAACAAATATGTTGATAACACGTCATAGTGAGATCAAGTATTACAAAGGTGACTATCATACTGTAAATAAAAGGGGCGGAGAGAAGGTTTCTTAGCTTGCTATCCAAAAAGAATCTGAATAAGTTTTTTTTCAATTTTCTATGTGCGTCCTCAACTCCTTCTTTAAACTTTACTTTTCCATCTTCATAAAAATAAAGTATTTTTTCTTGCTGTTCGCTAAGAACTTTTTCTATTTCATCTTCTATATCAGATATCTGGGTTAATAATGCTTTAACTTTTTCGTCCATAATTATTCCTTATAATTAAAGTTTTATAATTAATTATCGGTTTCAATTTGCTTTAATATCCAGAATGTTGAAGAAAAACAGAACACACTTTACTCAAACACAAAAAACTGAGGCATTTCTTCAGGAGCATCATCTTCCAACCCCCAAACTTCACTCATTCTTACCGTCTCTACTGAATCTAAAATGCCGCCCATATTGGTTGGGTGTAACCCTTTCTTTTTGAGGATAGCCATTGAGTCTTTGGTGCCTCGTATGACTGTTTTGATACTCTCAAAATCCAGCGTGTTTTCTAACATTTTATGCGCTAAACGAATTCTAAAAAAAGCCAAAATGGCATCGGCGGGTTCCGTCGAAGGCACACCCAGTATTTTTGCAACTTCGCTTATTCTTCCAACACCTTCTTCTATAATTGGTAGTTCTATTTTAAGCCTGTCTTTTGTCTTTTCAGGGAGCTCAAGTATTGTCTCGAAATCGATATAGGCAAGATCATAGAGGTCGCCCATATCTTTAAAAGGGTGAATATCAATAGATAAATAACGCAATGAACATCCCGTTTCTTCAATATCTGCTTGCACCATACAAAACTGTATAGCCTCTTGCACAAAATCTATGAACATTGAAACTTGTGCTTCTTCTTCACCCTTAATCGGTGCCCCGGCTACTTGCTCAAACTCTGCCTCTGAAAATGACGTCAATATGGTCATGTTTATCTTAAAACCTCAAAATTTTTAATATTTTCAGCCGGATTCTAACGGTACTTGAGTTTTCAGTACAGTTTCGAGTGATCTGGAAAATAATTCTCTTTGCCAAACATGATGTATGCGGTGCCTAGCCAGCATACTTAGCGCTACTGTCATACATCACAATATTACCTGTCACAACTACGTTTAAAGAGTACTCTCCTGGTAGTTTTATCAAGGATTGGCATTGCTGCCGAACTTGAGGTGACTGGGTGCTGATTTCAGCACCCAGTAAATACTGGTCTCTATTTGAATGCTTATACTTTTTTAATATGCAAGCTATCCATTTGCTCCATCAAACATCAGTTGTGTTTTTTACGCATAATTCTTTATATTAAATTAGTGGTAGCTTTATATCGCTTTACCTTTTTCTAATAGCTCTTTTATTAATTCTTTTTCTTTCAGTCCCTGACTATCACCGCCTATAAAAGTACTAAAACCAGAAGAAAAAGTACCTCCAAAAGTATCCACCAGATTGATAGTTTGTCCAAGTCCACTTAAGAAGTCTTCATCACTCAATGTTGATAACGGATGTATGTAAGCACTCCATAATATTTCCTTGGCAATGGCATATCGTGCATCTAAAGCGCTATCAAAGTTTGCTTGCATGATTCGGTACAAATGTTTTTCCGTAAGTTCAGATGTTTCGGTGATGGGAATAACAATGCGCATTCGATCAGCTTCCTCATCAGTAATAACAGTAACAGCATGATTGCCCACCTTTAATTGCCACATTCCATTGCTGCCTTCAGGCGTCTTGTCTAATCGACGAATAATATCTTCTATCCCATTGTTATCCATATCGCATGTCTTTGTTTTCTTAGGTTCAGTAGATTCAGCGGGGAGTGAAAAGGAATAAAAAGAAAACAAAACAATAACGAGTAATTTTAAAATTCGATCAGACATCTAGTTTCTCCTCTTATTGCGATTTAGGAGACCATGCATTTATGATTCCAACAACCATTGTTTTTCATTCTCATTGGAAGTCATTAAGCAAAACAGGCCAATGCTTTATAGTATGTGATATTCAGTCAAGAATCGAAGAAAATTAGTGTCACAATTCAAGAAGCATTGAAGGATGAGAACGGCCAGAGATGGATTTATGTGAGCATGCTCAAAGTGATATAGAGCTTTATATCTTTGAAAATCTCCGGGTTTGTAAATAAGGCCAGAGGTTTATATGATGTGTTTTAGATGTAGCACTGTTTAATATTGATTAAATTAACTAGGAGGCTCTTCAGATGCAAGCCGATGCTATTAAGCAGAGTTGGATGTATGAAAATATGTTCAAAAGTCGTTATTACGAAGAATGCATGGAAGCGGCCTATCTAGAGGGCAAACAACCCGTATTCAATATGGCCAACGGCCCAGTTCCTGGTGAGATGCACCTGTCTAATGGTCAAGAGCCCTGCGCTGTAGGCGTTTGTGCCCATCTCAACACCGAAGACGCCGTTTTCGCAACCCATCGTCCACACCATATTGCCATTGCCAAAGGTGTTGATTTAAAAGCAATGACTGCGGAGATATTTGGCAAAAAATCAGGTCTATCCGGCGGACGTGGTGGCCACATGCATTTATTTGATACCAAGGTGAATTTTGCCTGTAGCGGCATAATCGCTGAAGGTATGGGTCCAGCGGCCGGTTTTGCGCTAGCGCGAAAACTACGTAATGAGCCCGGCATTGCTATCGCCTTCATTGGCGAAGGTGCGGCTAATCAAGGTGGTTTCCATGAAACTATGAATCTTGCCGCTGTTTGGAAGCTCCCTTTTGTTTGTATCATTGAAGACAATGCCTGGGGTATCTCTGTTGCAAAAACGGATGCAACAGCGGTTCCCAGAAACGATGTGCGTGCGGCTGCTTATGGCATTCCCGGAGAATACGTAGAAGGCAATGACCCATTGGCAATTTATGCTGCCGCAGAACGGGCTATTGATAGAGCTCGTGCGGGAGATGGGCCCAGCCTCATTGAAATAGAAACTTATCGTTTAGCCGGTCATTTCATGGGTGATGCTGAAGCCTATCGTCCCGAGGGTGAAAAAGACGGTCTTTTCTCGAAAGATCCCATCCCAGAGTTTCGAGCTCATTTAATAGAAAGCGGCACTTTAGATGAAGCTGCTTTAAAAAAAATTGAAGATGCTATGCATTCCGAGGTTGATGATGCCTTTGCGTATGCCCGAGCAGCGGTTGAACCTGAGCCCGCTGAAGCACTAGAAAAAGTCTTTGCCGAAGGATAAAAATATTATGACCACACCTAAACGCAAACTCACTACAGCAAAGGCAATCAGTGAAGCCATTTCCCTGGAAATGGATGCCGATAAGAATGTATTCGTCATGGGCGAGGATGTAGCCAAACTCGGCGGTGTCTTTGGTACAACAACTGGTTTATTAGATAAATTTGGTCCTGACCGGGTACGCGATACTCCTATTTCAGAAACCGCTTTTATCGGCGCTGCAGTAGGTGCCGCTGCTGCAGGCATGCGACCTATCGTGGAACTCATGTTTGTCGATTTTTTCGGCGTTTGCATGGACGCTATCTATAACCTTGCAGCTAAAAACTGTTATTTCTCTGGCGGGACTCAGCCCATCCCTATGGTACTGATGACCTCTGTCGGTGGTGGTTATGGCGATGCAGGACAGCACAGCCAATGTCTATACGCCACCTTTGCACATTTGCCTGGTATGAAGGTCGTTATACCATCCAATGCCTATGATGCAAAAGGCTTGATGCATACTGCTGTCGCCGACGAAAATCCCGTTATCTTCATGTTGCACAAAAACCTGCAAGGCATGGGTTGGCTAGGCACAGTTAAAAGTTCGATCGTTGATGTGCCCAAAGAGCGCTATGGTGTCCCCTTTGGTGAAGCTGCCATTGTTCGTGAAGGTAGCGATATTACGTTGGTTGGACTTGGTGTCACAGTACACATGGCGCTTGATGCAGCAGAAACCTTGGCTAAAGAAGGTGTTGAAGCTGAAGTGATTGATCTACGGACGCTGGTACCACTTGACCGTGAGACAGTATTTAATTCAGTTTCCAAGACTGGTCGCTTACTAGTTATTGATGATGACTACATCAGTTATGGTGTTAGTGGTGAAATCATTTCATCTGTTGCCGAACGAGACAGTAGTATTTTCAAGAGCTCTCCGCAACGAATTGCTTTTCCTGACATTCCAATACCTTTTGCCAGACCAATGGAACAGTTTGCTTTACCTAACAAAGACAAAATTTTTAATACCGTCAAAAAAATGATTAAGGGTTAATAACGTGGATATAATAATTACAAACGATATTCTTGAAGATGGAGCAGAAGCGGTCATTGTTACCTGGTACTTTGAAGATGGTGATGATGTAGAAAAGGATGCCGTACTAGCTGATATTATGATTGAAAAAGCTTCGTTAGAATTTGCAGCCCCCTGCTCGGGCAAATTAACGATTAAAAAAGAATGCGAAGCGGTATTAAAAGAAGGTGATATTATTGCAACTATTGAATAAGTTACTGTTTCAAAGAGCATGAATTATGGGGGATGTCCCCGTGCGTTAAAAACTAAGCCTTATTTATCATTATAAAGCCTAACCGTCTGCCCTATCTCGGATGTCAGTGTGTCCATCGGTAATCAAGTCTTCCCATTCTTTAACGCGAGCCAATGTGGTTTGAATAAATGGGCTGCGTCTAATCATCCACATAAAGCTGTCCGCAATTGCCTTACCGGGTTGGCGTAGTGGTCGTTCGAACTGAACAAGTAAGATAACCCGATCTTCTTCGGTATCATTCCAGACCTCATGGTAATAAGTGTCATCAAATACAAAACACTCACCTTCGTGCCATTCATATTCCTTATCATCTACAGAGATACGACAACCTTTCTTCTGTGGGATAATCAAACCCAAATGACATGTAATAGTGCCATTTGTAGGTCCATAATGTCGCGGCAAATGGGTGCCCGGAGCATGTACCGAATAAAAAGCAGAGATCAGCCCTGGAATTTTTTCTACCTCAGATGTTGTTACCGGACATAGCTCAGCATTGCGTTGAAACTTATAACTGTATCCCCAAATAAATAAGGACTGCCATTTATTATCAACTGCAATGCGATCGTGATCCGGAGAAACATCTCTTAACGGAGGTATCTTATCGCGCTCCAGCAACATCTTCGTTGCTTCCGCTCGTATCTCGTCATAATGGCTTTCCAGTGATTTAGTCCAGGGAAAGACATCGCCTTTGAATACCGGCGGGTTGCCTACCTTTGAAAACAAACCGATAAACCAATGTATAGGTGGCCTGATATAAAAACCAAACCAAAAAATACCTCGACGGAATAAAAAAGGAATGAAGGTGCGCAGTTTTTTAAAAGTGTCCATTTCTAAAATCTATACTAAAAAGTTTTTTTAACAACTTCACATATGCATGACTGCTTGTAAGCTGTTTATCGTTATTGTTAAATTATATACCCGTAACGCTCATTATCTCGCAGGGTCATACTATTTGTAAATTCTTGTTTCAATCCAGTAATGACATCATTTCTGACTACATTCATTATTACTTCTGGATCAAGGTGATAAAGCTTTGCTGTATTCAAGCCAAAGATCTTGTTTTTTACTACTCCATCAGCCGGACCTAGTGGGGTAAAACCATGTTTCTTTTGCATATCTTCAGGGATCTCTAAACGACGTAGTGCCTCAATTTGCCATTGTGGTGAACCAGCCCAAACTGAATCTGTTCCCCAAACAACATGATCATCACCAAGTCCTTTTATGAGTGTACCTAACAAGGCTGCAGCAAAACGAGGATTCGCCGTCGCTGAATTGGCAAAGCAAGTACCTAAATCAGCATAGACATTATCAACACCATATTCTTCAGGGATTCGCGCCAGGTCGCTAGCCCATTTTATTTCTCCAGTTGCTTCAAACTCCGCCAAGGCTTGTTCAGGTAATTCAAAAGCAGGTCTCAGACAAGCATGATAAATAATAAAGTTCATTTCTGGCCAATCTTTTGCCGCTTTACCAATATCCCAGGCAGATGCATGTTTCCAGACTTCGGGCCAACTCGTTTCATAATCCGCTGGCATCAAACCCTTATGTACCGCCAGATTCGTAATCCCAGCCTTTACTGCTTTCTCATAAAATGGATACATCAACTCTTCATCATCCAGTCTCCATGGGTATTTTGTAGTCGACGTTAGAGGATCGCCAATAGTATAGGCCTTCCATGAATCTGTGTGTCCCGTCTCAAGAACTTTGTCAACTTCTTCCATCCAACCTGCTTGTTTTGGTGTGATCACAAAATGACCATACATACGCCGAGACCCTGCAAGCTTATTAATAGACTCCACTGCACCACGAATCTGATCATTTGCCAAGAACCACCAGGTAGGATCATCAAAAGGTGCGCCACTCAATAACGCAATTTTAGTATCACTATTCAAAAATATTTGTCGAATATAATTCTGAAATTTCAAATCACTTAACGTAAGTTGCTCTCTGGATAGTCCCGATTCCCAGTGGTCGGCCGCAAAGCGCGGTATATTTAATAAGCCATCGTGTTTAAAACCATCATGAACAAAGTGAGTTTGGTCATCAAAAATAAATTGATCTTGTAGTGAAGTAGCACGCGCTACCGCGCGTTCTGGTTCTGCTGCTTCAGCTTTATTGACCATAAATAAGGAACCAAAAACTTCATTCATCGCTAAAAAAGCCGCCGCCATACCAGATGCACCACCTAGAAACTGTCGACGGCTAAGACCTTGTTTTTTTCCATACTCATCAGCTAATTGTTTTATTCGAGCTTCAACTTGAGCCTGTTGTTTTGTTTGCGGTGACGGAGTGAATTCTCCATTCGATATAATTTGGGTTGGTACGGGAGAAGGGAATGCTTCTGTTTGCGCGGACTTAAATTGTTTTAATTCTCCATCTGTGAATATTTGCGTCATAGCTCGTCCCCGTAGATAATCCGTATTTCAGGTTGTCGAGTATACTGGTTATTATATTCACTTCAAAAATAATATTTAAACCCCCATTTACATACTTAATTGTTCCCTTAATAGTAAACACCATAATCGAAATAATCAGCAGGAATAAAACATGAAAAGATTTTCTCACCTGTCTTTACCGATCTTTATTGGGCTCATGCTTCTTTCCATTGTAGTTAAAGCAGAAATCAATGCGGAAATACTGCAAGTACAAAAAGAATGGGCCACCATAAAGTATACGGTGGCTAAAAAGAATCAAGAAAATGCCTTGAAAAATTTGTCATTAAAAGCCACAGCAATTCGTAAACTTCAACCAGACAATGCTGAAGCTCATCTATGGGAAGGAATTGTGTTATCGACTTATGCTGGCGCAATAGGCACTTTAAGAGCATTAGATGCAGTCACCAAATCTCGAAATGCTTTAGAACAATCTCTCAAAATTGATCCTGATGCATCAAAAGGCGCCGCTAACACTTATCTTGGCACCCTATACTTTCTCGTCCCAGAGTGGCCCATCGCCTTCGGTGACCTTAATCTTGCTAAAGAATACCTAGACAAGGCAATCGCCCTTAACCCTGATGATATTGACGCTAATTTCTACTACGGAGACTTTCTCAGGAAACAGAAAAAATATCAGCAAGCTGAAATATTTTATAAAAAAGCATTGTCTTCTCCTACTCGTACGGACCGTGAAGTTGCCGACAAAGGACGACGCGATGAAGCTGAAGAACGCCTTGCGGAAATACTAGAAAAAGCAAAGTAAGTCTTAAATTAAAACGGGTGCTTTTAGCACCCGTTTTAATATTTCAAACAATGTGTTGCTAGAACTCTAGAGTTACTATCAACATTGTAGTCACGTTACTGTTTAAGCTTGAAGACCAGTATTTCATCGCCCATTGTATAATTGAAAATGCCACTGCCACCAGAAGCTACCGCTACATATTGTATGCCATTAAGCTTGTAGGTGATGGGCGGTGCATTTACGCCGTATTGACTCTTATATTGCCAGAGTAGTTTACCCGTCACGGCTTCGTATGCATTAAAATTACCATTCCCCTCACCGGCAAAGAGAAGTCCGCCCGCAGTCGCCATAACACCACCAACCATAGGCTGTTCTGTTTTGACCTCCCACTTGATTTTACCTGTGGCCAGATCAACTGATGTTATGTTGCCCCAGGTAGGATCTGAAGTCGGTTTAAAAAAGGTAAAACTTTCCCAGGGTTTACCAGGTTCAGGGGTTAATTTTTTTGAGTAGAATTTTGCCGCTGTATAGATGCCCGCAATAAACATTGAATTCAATTCAGGATAATACGCTGTAGGCGACCATGTGGTAGCACCAAAAGTGCTTGGCGCAATACGCACACCCTCTTCTGTTGGTATGGCAAATAGATTTTCTTGCGGAACAAAAGCATCAGAGCGTAATAACAACTCACCGGTTGCCCTGTCATGAATAAATAACCAGCCAACTTTACTTGCCTGAGATACCGCTTTGATAGTTTTGCCGTCTTTAATAAAATCAAATAATACGGGTGGACTAGCAACATCATAACCCCAACGATCATGCGGTACTTGTTGATAAGCCCATTTGAGTTCACCCGTATTAACGTCTAACGCAATCAAACTCACTGTATTTAAACTATCACCCGGACGGGTAGAATCTTCCATGTTTGGAGAAGGATTACCCGTACCAAAATAAAGTAATCCTAGTTCAGTATCCAGAGCCGGGGTAGTCCAGATTGAACCGCCTCCTAATTTCCAGGAATCCTTGTATTTTTCCGCGTTAGCTTTTTCTTTTGCAATATCACGATTAAAACTTTCACCACCTGAAGCTGCTTCAACCCAGTCTCCTTCCCAATTTTCCTCCGATGAGCTATACCAACGCCAAATTTCTTTACCAGTATTCACATCGTACGCAACCATAAAACCTCGCAGACCATGACCGCCACCGGCAAGCCCACCTACTGCTAAAGTTGGTTTACCATCCTGTTCAACCTCCATATGTAGACCATAGCCAGCACCCGTAATACCGACAAACACCTTACCGTCATAAACTTGTGGCGCAAGGCTAGCGCTGTGCCCGGAAGCGCCAGTCATTACAGCTCCCTTCAATTCTTCCATATTCGTAACCGGGTTCATTTCTTCATCGATACCGGAATCAGGATCTGAGATAGGAACATCCCATAATTTTTCACCTGTTTTTTGATCTAATGCAATTAATCGAGCGTCAATCGTTACCGTAAACACTTTGCCATCAGAAACAGCAGGACCACGGTTTGAAGGGCCACAACAAAACTTATCGCCTTGCAAATCATGCTTATAACGCCATATTTCTTTACCCGTCAGCGCATCCATTGAAATAACGTCATTTAATGGTGTGGTGATAAACATAACACCATCAATTACTATAGGACTCGTTTGAAAAGTTTTTTTGATACCCGTTTGATAAGTCCAGGCGAGTTCTAACTGATCTACGTTTTCTATATTAATCTGATTCAATTCACTAAAGCGGTGATTTGCATAATTGTTTCCGTACTTTGCCCAATCAACTGAGTCATTCTCATCTGAGACACTAACAACCGGAGCTTCTTCTGTTTCTACAGTAGCAGGAGCACTTGGTTTTGTAACTTCAGCACTAGGTGTTTTAGTTTTAGTTTTAGTTTTAGCTTCCTCTTTGTCTGAACATGCTGATAAAGAGAATATTAAAAATATGAAAATTGTAATCTTTAGAAATCGTGTTGAATGATAATTTTTCATGATCTTATGTGTGACCCAATTTTATGAATAAGTTAAGTTTATTTAGCCCAATGAGCAATATACAATATACTTATAAGTGCCGTATAGAGGTGAAACAAAGATATTTTAAGTTTGTAGCCTGGAAAAAAGCGGGCAGACCTTCGATTTAATGATTTCTAACAATTAAAATTAATTCTAGCCCGGCCTGATTTCTTATATTCAAACTGGTAGGAAATGTTTAATTCATTAGCTTAATACCGAAAAGCCGAACCTGACTTAAATGACACTTTCTTAAACTATCCTTCCCGCGCAGGCGGGAATCCAGTTAAGAATGACGCACTATATTCACTAGAGCAACGCCTGTACGAAGATCATAAACGATAAAAAGTATTCTCTATGAAGTTTAAGTAAGCTCCATTCATAACGATATGGCTTCCGTCGCTCTAGATACCTTTATTTCCTCAACCTTACATAGACAACATTAAAAACAACTATTCTGAACTCATGAAAAATGAATTAGTTTCAATTGAACCATTTGGACAAGCAAGTAATTTAGCTGAAACTTATTGTTTTCTATTAAAACAAATAGTTTATGGAATCAAGTAACATAGCCTTTATAGTTATTAGCTTTTTTAGGCAGCAATATTTTTCATTACTATCAATCACTTTTAATGTAAAAGCGCTCGTCACTTGAAAATGTATTTCGTAAATTAAAATTAAGATAAACTAATTACTCAACCATACAGATTGATAAGGTTCTAACACCAAAGTCTCTTGACCTTGTTGCAATTTAACATTACTAATTAAATCCACCCAATCATCCATTTCAATTAGATTGATATTAGTTAATGTTATTTCTTGTTTTTCATCAGTGACGTTATTCAAGGCGAATATACTTTGATTACGATTCAAACTTTGTCTCCAAAAAGCACAAACAGTATCTCCCAAGTGCAAAGTGAATTGAGTTGCATTCGGATGAAAGGCGGCTTGATTTTTGCGAATAGTGATGAGTTTTTTTAATCTAGTAAATACAGCAGAGTGATGATTCTCAGCGTTTAACAAGGTTTCCAACTCGTCACATTGCCAGTCATGACGATTGATGGCTCTTTTGTTATTTGTATTTTTAAATTTATCGTAATCATTTTCGGTAGCAAACAAACTATGAATATAAAAAGCCGGCAAACCTTCTAATGCCAGCATAATGGTATGTGCACAAATAAAACGTTCCTGTTGCCATTGATCTACACCATTTTCAATGGTTCCTTTTAATGCATCATATAAAGTGATATTTATTTCATACGGCTTGTTTTTCCCGTCATCAAGGGCGCGCCAGGATATTTCCCCACCAAATGATTCCATTGTAGCGACAAGTTCTGTTATTTCTTCTTCATTCAATAAACCTTCAACTGGCCTCAGACCAATACCATCATGTGACGCAATGAAATTTAAATATGTTGTGCCCATCATCGCAGGCGGCATACTCATTAACCAATTCTTAAAATAGTGGCTGCTCCCTGTAAGCAACATATTTAATAGTAAAGGCGGTAGTGGAAAATTATAAATAATATGTGCTTCATTCGCGTTACCAAAGTAAGCCAGATTCTCTCGATTCGGAATATTAGTTTCAGTAATGATAATCGCATCAGGCGTGTGGTATTCAATTAAAGTCCTTAGCAAACGCACAATTTCATGTGTTTGTGGTAGATTGATACAATTTGTTCCGACCTCTTTCCATAAGAATGCAATTGCATCTAAACGAAATATCTTAATCCCTCGCTCAAGATACAGGCGAATTATATTGACAAATTCTAATAAAACTTCCGGGTTCTCAAAATTTAAATCTGGCTGGTCATGACTGAATGTACACCAAACATGAACGCTGCCCTCCGGCGTCGATACTTCTCTTAACAAAGGGCTCGTTCTTGGTCTAATCACATTGGATAGATTTGCATTAGGGTCAACACAATAAAAATAATCTTTGCCCGGCGCTTCACCCGCTTTTAATTGTTCAAACCAACGACTACGACCAGAGCAATGATTGATCACCAGATCAGACATTAACTTAAATTCATTTGCGATATGTACAATATCATCCCAATCACCGCAAGCATCGTTAACTAGTGTATAATCCAATACAGCGAAACCATCGTCGGAACTATAAGGAAAGAAAGGTAATAGATGAACGATATTTATTGAATCTTTTAGATAAGCCGATAAAAAATTGTATAACGTGTCTAACGGTGTTTCATTTTTTCTTGTGAAAGTATTGCCATAAGTGATAACTGCGATGTCCTCTTCGTCCCAATGGTTTTTGTATTGTTCCGGCTCAGAGTGTTTTTCATACAATCCCATAGTAGCTATTAAACGAGCACTAAGTTCCCGGGCATTGATGTCAGGATAAACCTGTGCAATATGGTTGAGGACACGAGCCTGTAACCCATCGATAGGCATGAATGTATCTGTCTCTTATGTTTTGTGTTGTTCGAGATCTTTATCTACTGCATCAAGAAATTCTTCGGCAAGTGTCGGTAGGGCACTGTTGACTCGTGTCCAACTTGAAATAAATGGCGTTTCCATTGGGTTATCAAGAAAATGTAATCCTGCTTTCATAATGTTCTCGGCAAATAATTCGACAGCTTGTTCTTCGGCATGGATATCAAGTGTGAGACCATTTATTACCGCATCATTGTTATAGGTTTCAATAAAATCCAATGCAATACGAAAATAGGTTGCTTTGATAGTTCTAAATGTCTCTGTATTAAAAACCAGCCCCGTTGTAGCTAACTTACGAAAAATGGATTTGCTAATATCAATCGACATTTTTGATAAACCTTTATTATCATCATCCAGAGACAGGTCTTGATGCTTATGATCATACTGATCGGCAATATCTACCTGACACAAGCGGTTAGTCGAATAGTTCCGTTTCATTTCAGAAAGCACACCAATTTCAAGCCCCCAATCACTGGGAATACGAATATCATTAATTACATCTGTACGTAACGAGAACTCACCCGCAAGTGAATAGCGGTAACTATCTAAATATTCAATAAAGCTATCTGTCGGAAAAACTTTTTTCAATGCCCGTAATAGCGGAGTAACTAATAAACGACTAACTCTTCCATTAATGGAGCCATCGGCAATGCGTGAATAATAACCTTTGCAAAATTGGTAATTAAAATTAGGGTTGGCAACAGGGTAGATTAAGCGCGCGAGCAATTCTCTTTTATAAGTCGTTATATCACAATCATGTAATGCAACTGATTTCGATCGACCCGATGATAAAACGTAACCCAGACAATACCAGACATTACGTCCCTTCCCCATCTCCTTAGGTTCCAGATCCCGGTTCTTTAATCGCGAATCAACACTTTTCAATCTTTGTCCATCGTTCCACAAAACGACGTGTTCTTGAGGTAAACGAGAAAAAAATTTTAACGCATGTTTGTATTCATTTTCTGTCGCTTTATCAAGGCCAATTACAATTTGTGAAAGATAAGGTACTTTACAAAGTTCATCGACTATATTCGTCAATGCTGGCCTGGATAATTCAGAATAGAGACAAGGCAACACTAAAGACATCGGTCGTACACATGAAAACTCTAATAAATCTTTCTCAAGATCTTCAACAGAACGATCAGATAGATTGTGTAGGGTCGTAATAACCCCATTTTGATAAAAATCACCCATTATTTTTTAATCGATTAAGTTATATTGTTGTAAGAGACTAATAACACTATTATTCCAGCCTTTGGGGCCGACCTCATTTGTAATAATAAGCTCTTTTTTATCTATACTAGGCAATTCGTGTGCCGATGATCTCACCAGCACGGCCTGATCGGAAAACTCCAACATCTGTTTATCATTTTCACTGTCACCCAAGGCTATTATGGTAGGCTCAACGCCGGTTTTTTGCTGGTAATAATTTCGTAACCATTTCATAGCTTCACCTTTATTTACACGACCTGACACCGTTATGAACCTGCCACCTTTGACCGCAATTAAACCCGAACGCTTTATTTCGGTGCAAAACACGCTCCATTGACGCTCATTACCCAACCATTTTAATGGCTCTGTAAATTCTCTTTGTTTTGCCTTTTGTGCCTGTTCTGTTGTAAGGCCAGTTTCTTCAAGCAACATTTCTTCATTCATATCGGCAAAACCGATATAAGGCAGACTATATTCTTCACGTATCTGGTTTAAAGCGTGAAGAATAAATTCTCTCTTTTGTCCGAATGAATGAATCTCAAAACCATTAGACTGTTCTTTGGAAGGAAGATAAACACCAGCACCATTTTCAACAATGAATGGATGATGATTATTCATTTTCTGCCTGAGGCTTATTATTTCTGCTGCTGTCTTACTACTATTTAAAATAAGCGGTATCTCTAATCTATTTAAGCAATTCATCGCATCTAGCGCCAAATTATACTGGTATGTAACATGGTCCAGTAATGTCCCATCTAGGTCAGTTACGACGATTATCGAAGGTGTCATAGACATTGATTTAAATCACCACATTGCTCAGTGTGCTAAAAAGATTAGCTTTTGGGTACTGCTACAATTCTATCAACATGCCGATACCCACGAGGGAGCATATTTCCACGTCTGCCACGTTCTCCGATGTAGTATTCTTGATCGGTAGATTTCATTGTCATGTGTTTCTTACCTGCATGAATTAACAGATTATCGGTTTCCGACATTGTCGTCATAGCAACGACATATTCTTCTCGTGTTTTTAATTTGGCCGGTGGTATTTGAATAATCTTCAATCCCTTTCCTTTGGGCAATAACGTCAATTCATTGATGGGAAACATCAGCATACGCCCTATCGAACTTACCGCGGCGACCCAATCATTCTCGATATCATTCACTTTACTCGGGGCCAGGACATTTGCTCCACTCGGTACCGAAATAACTGCTTTACCATTTCTGTTTTTCGTATAAACATCTTCAAGCTTAAGCATAAAACCATAACCCGCATCCGAAGCAACAAGATATACAGAAGCTGGCTCACCTGCCATGACACCTTCAAACGTTACACCATCGGGTGGTGTCAGTCGTGCAGAAATAGGTTCGCCCAGACTGCGTGCCGATGGTAATGAGTGTGCCGGTAACGAATAACAACGACCACTAGAATCAAGAAAAACAGCAGACTGATTGCTTCTGCCCAGACTTGCTTGCTTATAGCTATCACCACTCTTGTAGTTCAACGTTTCCGGATCAACTTCGTGACCTTTTGCGGCACGTACCCAACCTTTATCTGAGAGAATAATGGTGACAGGTTCTGTCGGAACCAAACTTGTTTCATCAATTGCTTTTGCTTCAACACCCTCTTTTAAAGGTGATTTTCGTTCATCGCCATATTCTGTGGCATCAGCTTGAATCTCTTTACGAACTAATGTCCTTAAACGTTGGTTCGATCCTAAGGTAGTATCCAGCTGTTTTCGCTCTTCACTTAGCTCATCCAACTCGCCCTTAATCTTGATTTCTTCCAACTTGGCCAATTTACGTAACTTCAAATCGAGTACAGCGTCAGCCTGTATATCACTCAGTTTAAACCGCTTCATCAAGACTGCTTTAGGCTTATCTTCTTCTCTGATAATCTGAATGACTTCATCAATATTCAAATAGGCAATCATTAAACCTTCAAGGACATGAATCTGGGCAAGCACTTTATCCAGTCTGAACTGCAATCTTTTACGCACAGTTTCAACCCTGTATTCCAGCCATTCCTTCAATATGCCCCTCAGATCTTTTACCTGAGGTCGTCCATTGAGCCCGATAATATTAAGATTTACCCGGTAACTGCGCTCAAGATCCGTTGTTGCATAGAGATGCAGCATTAATTCATCAAGGTTGATTCGGTTGGAACGCGGGATAAGTATTAATCTGACGGGGTTTTCATGGTCGGACTCATCACGTAAATCTTCAAGCATGGGCAATTTTTTTGCCTGCATTTGTGATGCAATTTGCTCAAGGATCTTACTACCAGAACTCTGATGTGGTAGTGCCGTAATAACGATATTACCCTCTTCCTTCTCCCACACTCCACGCATTTTAATCGAGCCATTACCTGTTTCGTACAGCTCTTGAATAGCTTCTTTTGGGGTAATAATCTCAGCTTGGGTCGGATAATCTGGCCCTTTAATATGCTCACATAACTCTTTTACTGTACTCTTTGGCGACTCTAATAATCGGATACAGGCACTAGCCACCTCTTTTAAATTATGCGGCGGGATATCAGTCGCCATACCGACAGCAATACCTGTAGTGCCATTGAGTAGGATATTTGGTAATCGAGCAGGCAATATCTTTGGTTCTTCTAAAGTACCATCGAAATTAGGTACCCAATCAACAGTTCCTTGTGAAACTTCACTTAATAACACATCCGAATAAGGTGCTAGCTTTGATTCTGTATAACGCATCGCAGCAAAAGACTTAGGATCATCCATCGAACCCCAATTACCTTGCCCATCTATCAACGGGTAACGATAGGAAAAACCCTGTGCCATTAAGACCATGGCTTCATAGCACGCTGAGTCACCATGTGGATGGAATTTGCCTAACACATCACCAATTGTTCGCGCGGATTTCTTATATTTTGCCGAAGACTTTAAGCCTAACTCCGACATAGCGTAGATAATTCGACGTTGCACAGGCTTTAAGCCATCTCCGATATGCGGTAGAGCACGATCTAGAATGACATACATTGAATAATCCAAATACGCTTTCTCGGTATATTCTTGTAGTGGTCGTTGTTCGTTTTGCTCGAAGTCAAAACTCATTGAATCAGGCATTACACTTTCCTCTAATTAACATTAGGTATTGCATGTATCCTATTGTTTTATATAAATTTATATTATTTACTTTAACTATTGACATTAAATGATAATTTAATTGTCATTTGTGTTTAATCTATCTATTAGATCATTGCTCAATACTTAAATTAAATAGGGGCAATGTCATGTCTAAACCAGCAGTAAACCAGTTCATCAATGCATCAGAAATCTACCTCAGACTCACGGAAAAAGATCGCTCAGCCTTAAATATCGATGAAATTGATCAACTCATCTACTCTGAGAACGGGACGATGTCTGAGGGTAGTGAGTTTTCTTATCACGGTTATATTGTTGTCCACATGAACAATGCTTGCTCTAAATAACAACCGCTTGGTCACCGCTAGTCTCAAGCCATTTCTTTCGATCAGCAGCGCGTTTCTTAGCGAGCAACATATCCATTACTTTTTCCGCCTGTTTTGCGTTTGGTAGCGTCAGTTGCACTAGCCGTCGCGTTGCGGTTGCCATTGTTGTCTCACGTAGTTGAATCGGATTCATTTCACCCAAACCCTTAAAACGTTGCACTGAAATATTGCCACGTTTTTTTTCAGCAGTAATCTTATCCAGAACACCTTGTCTTTCAGCATCGTCCAGAGCGTAATAAACGTCTTTTGCCACGTCGATTCGATAAAGAGGAGGCATGGCAACATAAATATGACCGCTTTCAACGAGTGGCTTAAAGTGTTTCAGAAATAAGGCACAAATTAACGTTGCGATGTGCGCCCCATCTGAGTCAGCATCCGCAAGAATACAAATCTTGCCATAGCGTAAACCAGAAAGATCATCCGAACCCGGATCAACACCAACGGCAACGGCAATATCATGCACTTCCTTAGAAGACAGTACTTCGGAGGAATCAACTTCCCAAGTATTTAATATTTTGCCTCGTAATGGCATTACCGCCTGAAATTCTCGATCTCGTGCTTGTTTGGCTGAACCACCCGCGGAGTCTCCTTCTACCAAAAATAACTCAGACACATTAATATCTTGCATAGAACAGTCCGCCAACTTACCAGGTAGTGCTGGCCCACCACTGATTTTCTTCCGGACAATTTTTTTACTGGACTTGAGCCGTTTCTGTGCAGCTGCAATAACAAGTTCAGCAATACGCTCACCCATTTCAACATGCTTATGCAACCATTGGCTCAATGTGTCTTTAACAACCCCGGAAACGAATGTCGTGCATTCTCTTGATGACAGTCGCTCTTTAGTCTGTCCTGCAAATTGCGGATCATCCATTTTCACTGACAATATATAGCAACAATTATCCCAAACATCGTCAGCAGCTAATTTAACGCCTCGTGGCAACAGGTTTCTGGATTCACAAAAATCTCTAATAGCATCTAATAGCCCCTGTCGCATGCCGTTGACATGTGTTCCACCTTGCGGAGTTGGAACAAGATTGACATAACTTTCTGTAATCATGTCAGCAGATTCTGGTAGCCAATGCAACGCCCAGTCGACTGCTTCATGTTCACCTTGCATGGAACCCAAAAAAGGCTCGGGGGGCAAGAGTTCTATACCGATTAACTCTTCAGCAAGATAGGTTTTGATACCATCCTCATAACACCATTCTTCTTTTGTTTTTGTTGCTTCATCATTCAAACGTATAGTGACACCAGGGCATAAAACAGCCTTCGCGCGCATTAAATGTTTTAACTTTGTCACCGCATATTTTGTTGTATCAAAATATTTTGCATCCGGCCAAAATCGTATCGTCGTGCCAGTATTCTTTTTTCCTACATCACCTACCACTTCAAGTTTGGAATGCTTCTCTCCACCCTTGAACGACATATTGTATTCCTTGCCATCACGCCTAACCCAAACCTCAAGGTTTTTTGATAAAGCATTGACCACAGACACACCTACTCCATGTAAGCCACCAGAAAACTTATAGTTTTTATTTGAAAACTTACCACCCGAATGCAATCGAGTAAAAATAACTTCAACGCCAGGAAGGTTTTCACCGGGATGTTTATCGACAGGCATGCCACGTCCATCATCGACCACACTGACAGAACCATCTTTATGCAAGATGACATCAATTTTTGAAGCATGGCCGGAAATAGCTTCATCAACACTATTATCCAGGACTTCCTGAACCAGGTGATTTGGACGACTTGTATCCGTGTACATGCCGGGGCGTTTGCGAACCGGTTCAAGGCCGGTCAATACCTCAATATCAGAGGCATCATATTTAGATGACAAAAGTAGTTATCTCACTGTTATTTATAGGAGCAGGGAAATATCGAATACAGTATCGATATAAGTTGGCAGATTATACTCTTTTGAGATGAATATAAGGAAGTTGATTGTTTAATCTAAATCCGAAACTAGTGAATCACGAATATGCTGTGGCACAGGATCTACCACATGTTCATACGCAGAATGGTTTATGCCTACAGATAATCTACTGCCCTGTTTTAATGCAGCCACCATTTCAGGATTTAATTCAAATCTCATAAAGTGAACAGAAGATGTTTTGTTTTCGTTATCTCGCTCAAGATCTTCATCCGAAACAGCTATCACTTCAGCGAATTCATCCACCTTTACCCATGTCTGGCTCTCGATACCGGTCATTTTGGCTAATGCCTCGCGCCGCTCAACTTCCTCCGTAAATTCGATCATAAAGGTGGCCTTCCAATTTGAACCATCGGGAATCATTAAATTATATGTTTCCAGTTCTTCCTCTATACCTTCTGCTTCGAAAACACGTTCAGCCCGCAGAATTTCCTGAATTTGATAGTGCATTACTGTGCGGTCTTCAAAGTAAAGTGTCACATTTGGACCAACCGCTAATTGGCGGTTCTTTTTATGTTTCATTACCTCAGCGCGAAATGTTGAGCGTACTTCTGCATATTTTTCTAATGAATAGAGATCATCTCGTGTTAATTTTTTCATACTAGATCCCATATGCCTGTCTTAATAATGAGAAAGGACTTTCTGCCCTGATTTCTATTCTACCGTCCATACCATTATCAATTTGATGTCCCGCCATCGGGCAGTCACTTATATAATGATCTAGTGCGGCATTTTTAATTTTATTTATAACAGGCTTACATATTTCCATGGAGGTTTCATGGTATTCAGTTTTAACAGCGTATGTTCCATTATGTCCTGAGCAACGTTCTATCAAAGTGATATCCGTATCAGGTATAAGTTCTAATACTTCCTTGGTCTTTGGACCGATTTTCTGGACGCGTTGATGACAAGGAACATGATAGGCTACCTTGCCGAGCTTATTTTTAAACTCTCTATTTAGTTTATTATCTTTGTTGCGCAACATTAGATACTCAAATGGATCATAAAAAGCCTGTTGTACTTTTTGTACATCGGGGTCATCAGGAAACAGCAAGGGCAACTCTTGTTTATACATTAAGACACATGAAGGGATCGGCGCAACTATGTCGTAACCTGCTTGCACCATTTTTATTAATTGCGGAATGTTAAAATCTTTTAATTTTTCGACGGACTCTAAATCACCCAGTTCCATTTTAGGCATACCACAACACTTTTCCTGCTCTACCAAACGTACTTCTAATTTGTTGTGTCTTAGTACGGCGATAAGATCTTCTACTACATCCGGTTCATTACGATTACCGTAACAAGTGACAAAAACCGCAACTTTACCTTCGAATAAGCCAGCTTCTTCTGCGGTTGCATTAGATGAACCTTGTTTCTTATGGCGTTTACGCAATGAATTGCTATGGAAGTCAGGAAGAACCGCGTCGGCATGTATACCAACCGTCTTTTCTAATACTTTACGCACAGGTCTAATCGAATTAGCCATGTTAACTGTCTGGGCGATGACAGGGATGCCCACAAGTGAACCTACGGCATCTGTTGAGGTCAGTATTTTATCCCGTAATTTGTTATCACCATTTTTGAATTTTTGCGCCTTTGCGCGCAACATTAAATGGGGGAAATCCACATTCCACTCATGTGGTGGAACATAAGGACACTTTGTTAAATAACACAGATCACATAAGTAACAGTGATCAATAACATTCCAATAATCTTCTTTATCTACACCATCGACTTCAAAGGTTGCTGACTCGTCAACCAGATCAAATAAGGTTGGGAACGAATTGCAAAGACTGACACAACGCCGACAGCCATGACAGATGTCATAAACGCGCTCAAGCTCATCAAACAATGTGGTTTCGTCGTAAAATTCACCCGACTTCCAATCTATAGGATGTCTGGTTGGTGCTTCAAGACTACCTTCTCGCCCTTCACTCATAAGCTAGCAATTCAAGTTAACACAGGATAAAAGATTGAGCCGACATTAACCGGCTCAATTGGCCTGATAACTTTACTAATACTTATGAACCGAGGTTAGCTAATGCTTTGGTAAAACGATTCGCATGAGAACGTTCTGCCTTTGCCAAGGTTTCAAACCAATCGGCAATCTCATCAAAACCTTCTTCACGAGCTGACTTAGCCATACCAGGATACATGTCAGTATACTCATGCGTCTCACCAGCAATTGCTGCTTTGAGATTAAGATCTGTGCTTCCAATAGGTTCGCCAGTTGCTGGGTCACCTACAGCCTCCAGGTATTCCAAATGACCATGGGCATGACCTGTTTCACCTTCAGCAGTTGATCTAAAGACAGCAGAAACATCATTAAAACCCTCGACATCTGCTTTTTGTGCAAAATAAAGATAACGGCGATTTGCCTGTGATTCACCAGCAAATGCTGCTTTGAGATTTTCTTCGGTTTTAGAGCCTTTAAGTTCCATACATCTCCTCCAAGTTTCTATCCGATAATATTGTATTCGCCTTAACTTAGACTTAGTCTAAGTTTCTAAAACTTTAGCCTAGCCTCAAATCACTGTCAAACACGATCTGAAATTAAAATTTTCATATTTTCCATACTGGTAATGAGGCCAAGTGATGATAATATATGCGCCTTTTTTAGCGACATCCCGTACTATAACTCATTATTAATTTAAGAGATTTCTTGTGCCAAAGAAAACCAGTTTAATCAACTTCGAAAAAACATTAGCTGAGCTTGAGCAGCTCGTGCAGACCATGGAAAAAGGTGAACTATCGCTGGAAGACTCTCTTAAACATTTTGAACGCGGTATTTTATTAACCAAAACATGCCAACAAGCTCTGAGTGAAGCCGAACAAAAAGTTAGCATATTACTGGGAAAAGACGGAAACGCTAAATTAGAGCCTTTTAACCCAGATAATAACGAAGAATAAATGACAGACTTTACTGAACGATTGCAGGTTTATCAAAAATCTGTGGAAACAGCGCTTGATCGTTGGTTACCCGAAGCCTCGGTTCAACCTGAAAAATTGCATGAAGCGATGCGCTATTCAGTCCTGGGCAATGGTAAACGCATACGTCCCGTTATCTTATATGCCACTGGGGAAGCTTTTGGCATAGATTTAATCGCTTTAAATGGGCCCGCATGTGCCGTTGAAATAATCCATGCATATTCTCTAATTCATGATGATTTACCGGCAATGGATGACGATGATCTGCGTCGTGGTCGTCCAACCTGCCACAAGGCCTATGATGATGCCACGGCGATATTAGCTGGAGATGCCTTACAGGCATTATCCTTCCACATACTGGCTCATGACCCTGATATACAGGTAAATGATCAACAACGTTTATCCATGATTGAAACACTTGCTATTGCCAGTGGGTCCAGAGGTATGGCTGGAGGACAAGCTATTGATTTAGCCTCGGTTGGTATATCTCTGACTATTGCTGAACTTGAAAATATGCACATCCATAAAACAGGGGCTTTAATCAGGGCAAGTGCTGAATTGGGGGCACTATCAGTTGATAATGTTGATCGAGAATTACTATCTCGAATCTCGCAATATGCAAAATGCATTGGTTTGGCCTTTCAAATCAAGGATGACATTCTTGATATTGAAAGTGACACCGAAACATTAGGTAAGCCACAGGGTTCAGACATCGCCATGAATAAGCCAACGTATCCCAACCTTCTTGGAATGGAAGGTGCGAAAAAAGCTGCCAATGATTTATACAATGAAGCACTTGAGTGTCTTGACTCCTTCGACAATAAAGCCGACATGCTGAGAGCAATTGCGGATTACATCGTTAAACGCAACAAATAACCGGAACATTATCACCACACAACGCATCCTAGTAGGATGGATATGAGCTTTAATTAGAGTAGAATCACTCAACTTAGTTAATTTCTCTTATTATTACTTTCACCTTCTTAACCTAAGTTATTGGAATTTAAGCAAATGAATAAACCAGTACCCGCAACTACAGAAATACCGGATACCCAGAATAGTCTAGATACCCGGCACATAGCCATAGATAAGGTTGGGATTAAAGACATCAAGCACCCGATTGTGGTGAGTGATCGTTCTGGTCGTGAGCAACATACCGTTGCTAATTTCAACATGTATGTAAACTTGCCTGAAGAATATAAAGGCACTCACATGTCACGTTTTGTCGAAATTCTCAATCACCATGAGTATGAGATTACCGTTCGATCTTTCAAACGCATGATTAAAGAAATGACCGAACGACTGAACGCTCAATCGGGCGATATAGAAATGACCTTCCCATACTTTGTTAATAAAGCGGCACCGGTATCCGGGGTCAAAAGTCTTATGGATTACGAAGTATCTTTTATCGGTCAGATTAAGGACGCAAAACCAGCGGTGTTAGTAAAAGTACTGGTTCCAGTCACATCCTTATGCCCCTGTTCGAAGAGTATAGCTGATTATGGTGCGCATAATCAGCGCTCACATATAACAGCTTGCGTTAGAATGGCTGACTTTATCTGGATAGAAGAACTCATTGATGTGATTGAAAAAGTTGCATCATGTGAACTATATGGTCTTTTAAAAAGACCTGATGAAAAGTACGTCACTGAACGAGCATACGATAACCCTAAGTTCGTTGAAGATATCGTTCGTGATGTCGCAGTAAAATTTAATGAAGATGACAGAATTTTAGGCTATACGATCGAATCAGAGAATTTTGAATCCATACATAATCACTCTGCTTACGCTATGCTTTCTTGCGATAAAGAAAAAGAAAACACAGAAAAACCCTGATTCTTTCTTTTCCACTTAATTAAGCTCCGTTTTTGTAGTCAAAAAACGGCGTTTTTGGCTCTTTGTTCATATTTTGCTATGGTTACTGAATATATAATACATTAAATAATATTCATAAAGCATTGTTTTGTATGAAAGTATGTCGTAAATGGCATGACAAATGCTTTAGGATAGATAGTAGACTATCTCCTCCCCTTTAGACTATTGGGTGCGCTCAAAACCGCACCCTTTTTTTATCCCGAAATAATGAACCACTCGGGAAAATGTCACTCTATTAGGCGTAAAGGCAATTTATAAATATAAATACACCATGAAGAAACTCCTCCTCCTCACTTTAATTCTACTTTATGGGACTTTGGCCTCTGCTGATGCGATTGATATGCGAGATTACATCAAGCTTAGAAAAGGGATGTCAGAAGCAGAGGTGCTCTACAGGCTAGGCTCACCAGATCACGAAACACTAAAGACTGATTATCATCACAATATATTACGAAAAAGCTGGTTCTTCATACCTGCACCTCAGAGTTCTGATAAATGGATTACTGAGATAAAGTTTGATTCAAACGGTAAAATCATAGATCTGGATCGAGATCGCATTAAATAACACTTACTTTCTAGCAAGTGCCTTCGCTTCATCCCAAAGCGCATCCATTTCTTCCAAAGTCGCATTAGCAAGCGATTTATTCTGTTTTTTTAAGGTTGCTTCTATGTAATTAAAACGACTGACAAATTTTTCATTCGTATCTCGAAGTGAAACCTCGGAATCAATTTTATAATGACGGCCAAGATTAACGCAGCAAAACATCAAGTCACCCAATTCCTCAGAAATATTGTCGATTTTATCCGGCTCTTGGAGTGCTTGTCGAAGCTCGCTTAATTCTTCATCTATCTTATTTAAGATATCTTGACTATCAGTCCAGTCAAAACCAACAGTCGCTGTCCGTTTTTGTAATTTCTCAGCTCTTTTAATAGCCGGCATATGTTTGCCAATATCATCGAGCAGATGGTTTGGCTCCTTATCCGCACCATTGGCGGCGGCATCACGCTCTTGCTGTTTTATTTGTTCCCAAAGCGTTTTAACTTCTTCAACACTATCCAGCTTGAAGTCTGAAAATACATGCGGGTGTCTGCGTTCAAGTTTTTGATTAACTTGCTTTACCACATCATGAAAATTAAAATGTTTACTCTCATCGGCCATTTCAGAATAAAAAACAATATGAAACAATAGATCCCCCAGTTCATCCCGTAACCCTTCGATATCATTACGCTCAATGGCATCCACCACCTCATATGCTTCTTCAAGAGTAAATGCCTTTATCGAATCAATCGTTTGCTCTTTATCCCACGGACACCCATTGTCTGGATCTCGGAGTAACTTCATAATGTCGAGTAATCTTTCCAGTTCTTTCATTAGATTTTTATTTAAAGGCTTGACCTTGGTTAATGTTTCGCATAAAACAATCACACTATAGTTTCATCCCGAAAGGATGTTATGGTGAATGACTTTACAAAAGTCTACCCAATAACAAAAGCGATATGACACCATTAATATTAAGACTTGATATAGCAGGTTCTCCCGTCAGGTGGATCCCTTGGCAAGATGCGGTCAATCTTTATAGCAGAGAAATGATTGCCTGGACTGCTGGTGATAGCGTGTTTACGTTTCATGGTGGGACTAGTCGATTAACTGGCCAGCGTTCAACCGTTGAGATCAATTCAATAATAGCCGTCAAACGTTCCAACCCAGCCAAACACAATAAGCGTATTATTCCCCCGTTAACCAACCGTGAATTGTTCTTGCGGGATGCCTCTTTATGCATGTACTGTGGACACAAATTTAATGATGCGGCATTAACACGCGATCACATTATTCCAATATCCAAGGGCGGCAGGGATCGTTGGTCAAATGTTGTGACAGCATGTCGCCATTGTAATACCCGCAAAGGGAATCGAACGCCTGAACGCGCTAACATGCCTTTACTTGCGATACCTTATGTACCGAACTGGGCTGAATATCTTGCCTTATCAAATAGAAAAATTCTTGCGGATCAGATGGAGTTTCTAAAAAGTCAGTTTTCAGGCCGAAAAATGCTTTTTTCACCATAATTAATTTTTCATCTGCGAATAAGATGCTTGAACTCTGATAATCTTTCGATTTTAGTTCTTAGACTCAATGCCAAGTAAACTATTTACCGCCAGTAATCGAATGCTGGAAATACAATCACCCGTTATCCCCGTTGTTTCTAATTTAATTAAAAAAACTCCTGGGACGATTTCTCTGGGTCAAGGCGTTGTTTATTACTCACCGCCACAAAGCGTTTTCGATAGAGTGACTTCTCAAAAATATTCAGTTGATTTTAACTGGTATTCTGAGGTCGAAGGCACACCGGAATTACGTTCTTGTATCTCAAGAAAACTTAAACAAGATAATGATATACATCTCAATAACTCTCAGAGTTTAGTTGTTACTGCGGGCGCAAATATGGCTTTCATGAACGCCTTAATGGCGATTACTGATCCCGGGGATGAAGTAATCTTATTGCGCCCTTATTATTTCAATCATGAAATGGCTATCAAAATGCTGTCTTGTTCACCCGTTACCGTCGAAACAAAGACCGACTTCCAGCCTTCTCTAGAAGCTATAGCTGCCGCTATAACACCAAAAACAAAAGCGATTGTTACCGTGTCCCCTAATAATCCTACTGGTGTGGTTTATTCAGAGTCGACATTACGTGAGATAAATAAACTATGCCAGGATAACGGCATCTATCATATCTCTGACGAAGCCTATGAATACTTTACCTATGACGATGTTCAACATTTTTCAGTTGCAAGTATCCCTAATTCAGAACAGTACACTATTTCACTTTATTCCTTATCTAAGGCCTTTGGTTTTGCAAGTTGGCGCATTGGCTATATGATATGTCCGGAACACCTGTTGCTGTCTGTAAAAAAAGCACAAGATACATACCTTATTTGCCCAACCCGTATTGCGCAAGATGCAGCGATTACGGCCATGCAATTAGGACGTTCATATACTCAGTCACATTTAAAACAAATTGATCGTACTCGAAGTATCTTATTTTCAGCGTTGCAAGATATAAATAATCTCTGTTCAACACCTGATTCCAAAGGTGCTTTTTATTCTCTGGTTAAACTCAATACGACACTGACAGGCATGCAAGTGGTTGAGAGACTAATCAAAGAATACAAAGTAGCAGTAATCCCAGGTGAAGCCTTCGGGATGAATGACGGCTGTTATTGTCGTATCGCCTACGGGGCCCTGGACAAGGGGGCATCTGAAACAGGGATTAAACGCTTACTGGCTGGTTTCAAAGGAATCATTAGATGAGCGGACACAGAAATGTATATGATGAATGATAACAATTAATGAGGAAATACTCATGAAATCTATAACAATTTTAATCAGTCTCTTATTGATGCCCTCTATTACATTGGCTGTTGATAGCAGTGGGAATTATGCAGTATGGGGGGTCGGCAAAAAATCCTGTTTCGGTTTTAATAAGGCGATGACAAAAGATGGAAACGATAAATATAAACATTACATAAAAGGTTTTTTAACAGCGTACAATGTATTTACAGAAAAAACTTATAGTATTACAGGAAGAATGAAAGAAGATGAAGTCATCGGGTGGCTTACCGAATATTGCGAAGAAAACCCGATGTCAGGTCTGGAAAATGCTTTAATCAGCTTTACCTTTGACCACTATGACAAACGGATGAAGACTTCAGGATCAGGTGCTGGTCGCTAAAACTTTTCTTGCTTTAATAAACTGACATTAATTAAGTAAAATTGGTCTCATTTTTTTGCTTTTAGAAATTGATTAACACTCTGAAATGGTTCATTATCATATGACGAAATCTATTTATCTGGGGATGACCTCAGCAATTGTTTAACTGGAGACGAACAATGCAAACAAAAATAATCAAAGTTGGCGTACTTGCGCTTTCACTCGCAATGCTTGGTGGTTGTGGCAACATGAAACAAATGCAAGCTGATATAGATGCGGCTAACACTGCAGCTTCGGCGGCAATGTCAAAGGCAACGGAAGCTTATAATTTGGCTTCAAAAGGCCATGGTATAGCATCGGAAGCTGCACTTGCTGCTTCAAAGGCACAGGCTACGGCTGATTCGGCATTAGAATGTTGTAATGCAAATTCAGCAAAGATTGATCGTATGTTTGAAAAAGCGATGATGAAATAATAAATTAAACCTTTAATTTATACTTAAAAGCCCTGATTGGATTCAATCAGGGCTTTTTTTATATATAGGATCTACTTGTCTGCTGTGAACGCATAAATGCGCAGTAGTGACGTTCTTAAATGACAAAATTCGAACCGAACAATATTTCGTCGCATAAAAACGACGTTCTTAATTAATCAGAAATAATGATCTGAGAATCTAACTGCAATTGTAAATTAAACTTTTCTGCCTGAGTCAGTACTTTGCTCAATCTTTCTCCAACTTTTGCCTGCATCACCTTCGGTAATAGTCTTCCTATTGCAATGGGCAGACCACTAGGGCTGTTTATCGCGTCATATGCAGCAGACCAATCAAGCTCATAATCTTCATCATTTAACATATCAATAATTAATGCGACAACACTAGTCAGGTTATTTTCGTATTTTTCTATGTCTTCATCCAGAAAAGGGTGTGCTTCAAGGTAAATTATGTTGTCTTTTACACCAACCTTATAGGGTTGATTAATTATATTGACCGGAGTCCGAAGGGAGACTTCTGAAAATAAGGCTTCGATATCTTCCGGGTATAAACGAATACAGCCATGGCTGACTCTCATTCCAATGCCATAAGGTTTATTCGTGCCATGGATAAGATAATCAGGCTTGCCCAAGCGCATAGCAAAAGCACCTAATGGATTATCGGGGCCGGCCTTAACAATTTTAGGAAGGGGATCACCAGCAGCCTCATGTTCTTTCCTGATAGATTCAGGGGGATACCAGTTTGGGTTGGTTTTTTTCTCTATAATTTTTGTTTTCATGTAAGGCGTGCTCCAACCTTCCCTGCCTATGCCTAACGGATATGTGATTACTTCTTGTGGTTTACCCTTCATTTTAGGAGGATAGTAATACAAGCGCATTTCAGGGATATTTAAGACAATGCCTCTCATTGGTGCAACCGGCAAAATAAATTGTGCTGGTAGGGTGACCTCTTCTCCATGAACCGGCAACCACGTATCAACATCTGGATTAACCAGTTTCATGTCCTGATAACCAAAACCGTTACGACGAGCAATATCTAATAATGTTTCACTTTGGTCTGCTTTGACTTTTATGATTTCGCCTACCAGCGTATCACCTGAATCACTCAGGACATATCTCGTAGCATGAGCATTAGGTAAGGAACAGATTAACAGTCCAAGTAAAATCACAACCTTATCAGTTCTCTTCATCTCTCTATTCTTTCTAAAAAACATCATAACGGTAATAATAGTCTTCTCAGCTCATAACAACACGTTTAGATTTACCAATACGCAACAAATTTGGCAATAATATTAGTGTAAAAAATGTACTCGTCATCGTATTCATCTTCTTATAATTTAGAAAAACTAATGTTTCTCATTAATTTGATTATTAACACTTTAAAGGTTCACAGCATTATATAATGTTATTTAATAATCTGTTTGATAAAAATGGAAAGGAAAACGGCAATTGCAGCCGGTTTACTCATTACCAAACAGTCTCTGCCTTATGGGCCAGGATGTTTTTACTGTTTCTCTGCTGCACATATCTAAGCCACGTCTTAGCAGCTCGAGATATTGCTGACCCAATTAATTTACCGCAAGCTCAATTACAGCAACTTCTGCAAAACAATTTCAAAGTTTTAGGGCTGGTTCAACTCAAACAAAATGCAGGCCCGGACTTCCCCCTCATGGAATTTTCCGGATTGGCATGGGATCACGATCAAAAACAGTTAACGATTCTATCTGATCGTGGCTTCATCATTCACACAACACCCTCTTTTGAAAATAACCGATTAGTAAACCTTGTTCTCAATTCTTATCATTTCTTAAAAGATAAAAATGGAAAGCAGCTAAAATATAAATTTTCTGATAGTGAAGGTCTGGCATTGAACAATGCAAAAAATGGTATTGCAGGAGATACAGAATTAGTTATCAGTTTTGAGCGCAAGCCAAGAATTATTAAGTTCACCTCTGAAGGAAATTATATTTCGCAATATATACTCGCTAATATGCTGGATGATATAGACAACTACGCAGGAGCCAATAAATCATTAGAAGCAATTACACTTCATCCAATATTCAACATAATTACAGGCCCCGAACGTCCTTTAAAAAATACGAATAACAACATGCTGTCATTACATACAATTAATGAGAATATCTGGAACTTTAAACCTAATAGTGAAAATTATGGCTCTTTAGTCGGATTAACTACCTTGCCTGATAATCGCCTTGTTGCATTAGAACGTATTTATTCCAGTATCTTTTCTGGCCTAGCTAGTGTTATTCATTTGATTACACTTGAAGCTGGTTCAATACAAGCGCAACAATTATCGGAGCTTGTCCCTTCAGCTAGTTACTTTAATGAAAATTTTGAAGGCATTGCATGGCATAAAGACAATCGCTTTTTTATGATCAGTGATGACAATGATAATATTTTTCAGCGCACCCTTCTTGTCTACTTCGAAATACCTAGCCTGGACTCTTCGGAAAAATAAGACTTTGTATGAGTTTAATTATTTTTCTCTCAACCTCGGCATCAATTCAACCAGATTACAGGGTCGAGTTCTATAATCAAGCTGTAAACGAATCAACTCATCCCATGCAGTAACACAAGCGCCCATTGAACCGGGCATGCAGAATATATACGTTCCATTAGCAACGCCGGCAATCGCGCGCGATTGTATTGTCGAAGTCTTGATCTGCTGAAATGAAATTGCACGAAAGGTCTCACCAAAACCATCAATTGTTTTATCAAAAAGGACATTGAGCGCTTCCGGCGTGCCATCACGACCGGTCACACCGGTGCCACCCGTCGTCAACACCACCTGTATATCTTCATCGACAATCCATTGCGATACTGCAGCACGAATCGCATATTTATCATCTGGCACGATCTTCTTTTCATAAAGGATGTGACCTTGTTGCTCAAGTAGGTTGACTAAGCGCTGCCCTGACTTATCCGTTTCTTCCGTACGTGAATCAGAAACAGTCAACACCGCTATATTCAGTGGAATAAACTCTCTTTCAGTTTTCTTTTCAGTCATAATATTACTTCTAAATTAATTTCAGATAATAATAATGCAGGCGGCAGCAAAAACACAGGTGAAATGTGGTGGCTAGACGGGGCGAGCCGCTAGAATCGATGCGTCTGGATAAATGGCTCTGGTGCACACGTTTTTATAAAACGCGCGCACTCGCAGCATCCGCGATCAAAGGACATAAAGTAAAGGTTAATGATCAAGCTATAAAGGCTGCAAAAAGTATCAAGGTCGGCGACAAGGTAGAAATCCGTAAGACTCCTTTCAAATATACCATCACGATATTAAAACTGATCAATAACCGAGCCTCCGCAAGCCAGGCGGCGCTATTATTTGAGGAAGATCTGGAAAGCATCAAAACACGAGAAGATTTATCTAAACAAATGAAAGCCGATGCAGCATCTTTCCCAAGGACGATAGGTAGACCCACTAAACGGGACCGAAGGGAGATTATTCGATTTACACGAATATCCAAGGAGGAATAATTTGAACAAACTGACCCGGCTCAACTCTATAAAATGGGTAAATTACAACTATATCTGTCAATAATAGTGGAGATGAATAATGAGCGCCAATGAAATATGTCATGTGGAAATGACCTCGTTCCATAATATATTAGGAAGCGAAGGTTATCCGTATGAAAAAGATCGCTATTGGTTATTCACTTCAAAAGTGTGCCCTTTTGCCCATCGAACCGAAATTATGCGTGCGCTAACTGGGCTTACCGATCATATTGGTCTCACCATAGCCGGAGCAGTACAGACGGAACAAGGGTGGGATCTCGACAGACGTTATGTAAGCGCGGACAGCGCAGCCAACCCTGTTGCCGGCATAAATAGGCTTCCCGATATCTATAAACTCGCAGCAGCGGGTTATATCGGACGTGCCTCGGTACCTGTCTTGTTTGATACCAAGACTGATACCATTGTTAATAATGAATCATCAGAGATAATCCGCCAATTTGATCAGGTAGCAACGCAACACTTTGATCATAAGACACTTTATCCAGAAGACAAAAAATCGCTAATAGATAGCTTGATAAATGAGCTAGCTGATGAATTAATCACTCCTATCTATCGTGCAGGCTTCGCTAAGGATCAACAAACCCATCATTTATATTTTGAAAAAGTATTTTCCAGTTTGACTGCGCTCGACAAACGACTCGGCGAGACAGGCCCTTTCATCGCAGGCGAACAACTGACACTCGCCGATATACATGCCTATCCGCATTTATCTCGCTTCGATGCGGCCTATCATTCTCTCTATCGATTGAATAAACACTTTATTCGAGACTATCCAAACATAACCGACTATCTTACGCGTCTTGGTGAGTTACCAGCCTTTAGTGACACTTTGGATGTGCAAGCCTTTAAGGACGGATATTTTCTGGCATGGAATCAGCCGACAGAAGGACACTTTACGCCCGTTGGGCCGCAAGTTAACCTTCGTTCTGGTGTTGCACTTGCATCGGTGATTTAAAAAGCGTTAATAATTACTCGGTAGGTGTTATTTGAAAAGTTTTGCCTGACTCAAACGACACTTATTTAAGCCCGACTTTCCCGCGTAAGCGGGAATTCAGTTAGGCAAGAGACATTATTTTCACTGGATCCCCCACTTGCGCGGGGATGACAATGAGAAATAGTATTGCCGATGGACCTTAAATAAGTGACACTCTGATCTCGCACTGCGCATTCTAGAAGCATCCATTATGTGGAAATTAATTCTAATCATTATTACCACGATTGTTATCTACAACTGGCAAGGTACTAGTCCCGTACCCATTGATTCAAATATTTCAGATTCCTTTCCCATTCAATATGCTTCTACTTTGTCTATTGATAAGTCACCTATACAAAAAGAGATTAATAAGTCTAAACAAGCATTTCAATTTGATGAATTCCAAATAACACCACTAGCCAACTTCCAACTTGTTGCGCGCGTTCTTGGTGCAGAGCGTTATCGAGCTGATCGCGAGTCTAGACTCTCGCCTGTTGACTTAGCACTGGGTTGGGGGCCAATGGCAAACCCAGCTACATTAGACAAACTGACTATCACACAGTCAAATCGCTGGTATCACTGGCGAACAGATAAATTCCCTATACCAAGACGTGACATTGAAACAAACAGCGCAAACATGCATTTCATTCCCGCCAATAGTGCGGTTGCAGCAAAATTGAAGTCTATACAGACTGGTGATACCGTAAAATTGATAGGTTATCTCGTACATGTCGATGGCAAAAATGGTTGGACATGGACCAGTTCTCTGACCCGCGAAGACACAGGGAGTCATTCTTGCGAAGTTATTTTATTAGAAGATATTAAGACAATTTAAAACTTATCGATTTATCTCTACGAAACTATCTTGCCGCTCGATCCAAAAATAATAAATACCCAAAACCACGCCGCGTACCGCAATGAAAACAGTAAACGCTAACCATAAGCCATGGTTGCCCATAAATTGAAAGGCGTACCAGAACGGTAAAAAGAAGACAAAGGTACAGATCAGCATGGCATTACGCATCTCCGAACCCCGAGTTGCACCTATAAAGACACCATCAAGCAAGAAACACCACACAGAGATTAACGGCAAGACTATCATCCACGGCAAATAGATTAATGCTGTTTCTCGCACCTCCTCAAGATCTGTTAATAGATTCACCAATGACTCACCAGCAAGCCAATAGAACAAAGTAAATGCCAAACCAAAGGCTAAAGACCATTTTAACGCCAGCTCTACAGCATTCTTAAACGAGGCTTTACTCCTGGCGCCTATAGCTTTTCCGACTAAGGCTTCAGCAGCATGATTAAAACCATCCAGCGCCAATGCCATGAGTAAGTAAAATTTCATCAAAATAGAATTCGCCGCAAGCGTCAGGTCGCCATATTTAGCTCCTTCTCGTGTAAAGAAGGCAAAGACGAGGATCAAACATATTGTCCGGATAAAAATATCACTATTTAAACGCATAAATATCTTCATTTTTTCAAGGTGTAATATTTCAGCAAGCTGCCATTCCCCACCCTGACCGCCGAGTTGTTTTCTCACAATAAAAAACGCATACAACACCCCGCAGTACTGTGCGATAACCGTGGCTAAAGCAACTCCGCGTACATCCATGTCCATATAAACGACAAATATAATATCCAGAATAATATTAATGACGTTTACCGTTATACCAAGTCTTAAACTGGCCATCGCATTTTGCATGCCTAACAACCATCCGTTGACTGAAAACAAGATCATCAAGGCCGGTGCGCCCCAGATCATCCAACGACAATACACCTCAGCATAGTGTTTTACCTCGGTACTGCCTTCGAGCAAGGTTAAACCAAAATTGAAGATCGGATTTTGAAATAACAGAAAAAATATTGCGATGCTTAAACCAACCAGAATCGATTGAATTAATAGTGTCCTGATTTCTGTGGCATCTTTTTTACCGTGCGCTTGGGCGACTATCCCTGTCGTGCCCATGCGTAAAAAACCCATGCCCCAATATAAGAAATCAAAAATAACTGAGCCTACAGCAACGCCACCTAAAAATACGGCGCTGTCTAAATGCCCAATAACAGCAGTATCGACCAAACCTAATAAGGCCATACTGACATTGCCAATAATCATCGGCCCCGCGAGTAACCAAAAGGCGCGATGTTGATTATTAATAGTCATGCGGTGTTATATAGGGTTTCAGGAAAGCAACAATGCGTCTTGATGCTATCTATACTACTGTAGATATTGGATCTCCCCAATGTCCTTCAAAGAAATTCTCATCCAACGTATTACGGGCACGAGCATTGTATTCCCGTTCTTTAATCTCCTCGGGTATTTTCGATTCTGGTAATTGATAGCCAACGGCCATCATCGCCATCGGGGTAAATTGCTCGGGGATAGCAAACTCTGCAATTGTTTTATCTGCATCGAAGCCGCCCATTTGATGCACCATTAAACCTAATGCGGTTGCTTGCAAACATAGGTTCTCTGATGCCGCACCAGTATCGTACTGTCCCCAACGGTTCGGTTTTCCATTTTGCGACAACACAGAATCGGCACATGCCAACAATAATAAAGGGGCATCTTTTGCCCAGCTCTGGTTGCCTTCTGCAAGGCAAGCCCATGCTTTTTCCCAAGCTGCTTTATTGGTCGTCTTATCGAAGACGATAAATCGCCAAGGCTGATCACCAAAGCATGATGGGGCCCAGCGTGCGGCTTCTATTAAGGCGATTATCTCTTTGCGGCTGACTATTTTTTCTGGATCATAGGCACGCCCGCTCCAGCGCGCGGCGATAAGCTCATGAATCGTTACTTTTGTCTCAATATCTTTATTAAACATGTGTTATACAACTCCTGATTTGATAGGCTTGACACAATTAATACACTTAATAATAACTCGGTAAGCTCTGATTCTCGTCATTCCCGCGCAGGCGGGAATCCATACATGTGTTAGAAACATAGACTCCCGCTTTCACGGGAGTGACGAAAGATGACTTTTTCAGACTCACCCAAAAAATAAACATCATGTCAGACATTGAAATATATCAAAAGCTTTTCGGTAATATTGAAAAAGTAATACAAGGTCAATCTCCTGCGATACGTAAACTGCTTGCTGCTTTTTTCAGTGACGGTCATGTGCTGCTTGAAGACGTACCGGGCACGGGTAAAACAACTTTGGCCAAGGCATTGGCAAAATCGATCGATGTCGAGTTTCAACGCATACAATTCACACCGGATCTTTTACCTACGGATATTCTCGGAGTCTCCATATTCAATCAACGTGATCAAGATTTTGAATTTCACCCCGGCCCTATCTTCAGTAACATACTATTAGCTGATGAAATCAATCGCGCCTCACCACGTACACAATCTGCATTATTAGAAGCCATGGGTGAGCGCCAGATAAGCATTGAGAGAAGCAATTATCAACTAGACGATTTATTTTTTGTGATTGCGACACAAAACCCGGTGGAATACCACGGCACCTACCCGCTACCGGAGGCACAAATGGATCGCTTTGCGATGCGTTTTAGTCTTGGTTACGTTACTCAAAACGAAGAAGTATCGATCCTCGAAAAACAAAACGAGCGACACCCTCTCGACTCTCTTAAACCCTGCATAAATAAAGAAGATGTCATCAAGGTTAAACAGCAAGTCACAAATATTAACGTTAGTGACGAGATAAAACATTACATGGTGAGTCTTATCAGAGCGACCCGAGAGACAGAAGGTATATTAAATGGTGCCAGCCCACGCGCATCATTATCTATGATGAAGGCGGCACAAGCTCTAGCACTGTTTGACGGTATGGATTACGTCAGCCCTGATCAAGTGCAAGAAATCGCCATCCCTGTTATTTCTCACCGCTTGATGATGAATTCACAAAGTCGCTTCTCAGGCAATAGCAGCGATAAGATCATTGAAGATATTTTAGCAAAAACGCCTGTGCCGGTATAAACACTTAATATCGTCGTTAAGCATGTTACGTAAACTCATATTGGCTAGCTTCAAACGGGTTTACCGTTTTAACCAATGGACACGTCGCCGATTTACCTCAACCGGAATGCTGATATTGTTAATCATGCCGGTTGCAGGGGTATTTGGTTTTGATACGCGTTCAACACTTTCTTTTCAGATATTTTCAATCACATTGACATTGCTAATCACCTCGATGTTCTTTGCTGTATTTTTTCGAGGTAAATTTTCTATCGATAGAAAGCTACCCGAGTATGGTAGCGTTGGAACCCCGCTCAACTACGCTTGCATCATTCGCAATGAAAATAAAACAGCAAAAAGAGGAATTGTGCTTATCGATGAGTTGAAGAATCAATTTCCCAGCATAGAGATGTTTTCCAAAACAAAAGACCCACTTGATAAAAACAGAAATCGTATAGACCGTTTCATTGGCTATCCACGCCTTGTTAATGCGATGCAAAAACTACGTGGAGGCACAATCAAACCGATCGCTGTTGATTATATCGCGGAAAAAAGTGAAATAGAGGCAACACTACAACTCACACCCTTGCGCAGGGGTTATTTACAATTCGATAAAACCAGACTGGCAATGGCTGACCCATTAGGTTTATTTCAAGGACAAAAAATCATTCACAATAAAGACAGATTGCTGATATTGCCAAAGCTCTACAAAACACCTCGATTAAACTTGCAGGGCAAGCGCAGCTATCATCATGGCGGCGTAAACAATGCCTCTATCGTAGGTGACTCACAAGAATTCACTTCTCTACGCGACTATCATCCCGGCGACCCTATCCGCTCAATACATTGGCGCAGCTTTGCGAAACTCAACAAACCGATTGTTAAAGAATATCAGGATGAATACTTTACCCGATATGGCTTGATACTCGATACATTTTTGGATAAACAACCGGAGCTGATATTTGAAGATGCCGTATCTATCGCGGCGTCTTTTATGACTTCACAAAAAGAACAAGATGCATTACTCGACTTGATGTTTGTCGGCAATAAGTCTTATCGTTTCACATCCGGGAGAGGACTTGCCGGGGCAGAAAATATTCTGGAAGTACTGGCCTGCGTACAACCGGTTTATGAATCCAATATACCCGAAGTTGAACTCATGATTCATCGATATAGTCGAGAATGTAGCGCCTTCATTTGCATACTGCTGGAGCTGGATGAACAGCGGCTAAAATTGATTAAGGCTTTGTCCGAATTAAACATTCCTATTAAATTATTTTTATTAAAAGAATCAAGCAATACAGCTAGTGCTGAAACAGAAAATGAAATTCATGTGATTCACCACGACAACCTGCAACAAGATCTTGATGCTCTGTGGACAACTTAAACGACAATACGTTAAATACTAAATTAAGCCCGGCTCCTCCCGGCTTAATCATGGCTGGCTTGTTAGTCTGGGGATGGCAAACACAGTTTATGCTATATGCCATCGTCATTGGGATATTACTTGAGTTACCTCTGTTTATTAAATGGCGCATAGACTTTAGTGACAAAGACACCAACCAACTCGCCGATCTAAGTGGCGTTATCTTTTTTATTTTAACTATCTATGTATTCGTAAATTATTCATTCCAGGGCATTTATAAGATACTTGAGCTATTACCGTTCGTACTATTACTACTCATGCTGGTGCAATGCTACGGCATCCAGAATGGGATAAAGACCTCTGCTCTATTTATCAGTATTCGCCGTCTGGGAGAAAAGGCAGGCCCGGACATCTTATATACGACAAATATTGGCATGCCTTATGTCTTTATCTGTCTGATATCGGCAAGTTCAGGCAACCAATATAGCGATTACTTTTTTGGAGCATGCGCAGTTATCATTGGCTGGCTATTATTAACGCAAAGAGCTAAACATTTTTCTAAAATCACCTGGTTTGCCTCTATCGTATTTGTGTTGTTCTTTTCCTATCTTGCTCAAAACGGATTACAGCAATTACAAAATAGCTCAGAGACATTTTTCCTTAAGCTATTCGAACAATATGGATGGAGAAGCACCGACCCGGAACGCACGTCGACATCAATAGGTTCATTAGGTCGTTTAAAGTTATCAGACCGTATTATCTTCCGCGTTAAGGCAAACAATCCTTCGTCAACCCCACTCTATTTTCGAGAGACCTCTTACAGTACTTATGAGTATGGTAGCTGGCGTAATCCAAAAGTTGAATTTGATATCATTGGTAAAACATCGAATAAAAATGAATGGCGACTTAATAACAATAAATTCGACAAAGAAACAATGGATGTGGCGATTTACCTACAGGATCAAGCTGCCATTATCCCCGTACCTGACAACATCAATACATTAGCAGGGAAAGATTTAATTCAGGTTGAAACCAACGTGTATGGTTCAACACGAATTGAAGCGCGCGAAGGCTGGATTAATTATCGCCTTGGGGTTTCCGATCATGATTTTGTAGAAGTGTCGCCTAGCCCTAAAGATCTTGAAATACCACCCAACTATAAGACTGACTTTGAACAGATCGCTACCAAGTTAGACCTTTACTCAAAAGCACCCGAGGAAATCATTGGCTCCGTACAGCAGTATTTCAAAGATAACTTTTATTATTCAATCACACAAAATCAACGTTATACAAAAAGCCAATACCTGACAAGATTCTTATTTAAAGATAAAAAAGGCCACTGTGAATACTTTGCCACGGCAACGGCCTTATTATTACGCGAAGCAGGCATTCCAACGCGCTATACGGTAGGTTACTCCGTACAGGAATATAGTCACTGGCAAGGCTCCTATCTGGTACGCGCAAGACATGCACATGCCTGGCTAAAGTATTATATCAATGGCACATGGCACAACATGGACACAACACCGTCAGTATGGGCCCCTATGGAGTCAGAAGATCGCACACTATTAGAGCCGCTAATGGATCTCCTTTCATGGCTGCGTTACAAAACGACTGGCGGAACGATTGAATCTAAAAAAGAAGAAACAACTAACTGGATGTTGTGGTTCTTAATCCCATTAGGTGCCTATTTAATCTGGCGTTTTTATACGAAACAGCGAGTCGAAAATAAAGATAACGCGAACAATGTTCATACAAAAATTGATCGTTTAGGAACTGACTCACCACTCTACCCGCTTATAGAAAAACTGGAGCTAAAGATAGACGGTCGACAGCCGGGGGAAACATTAACACGATGGATAAAGCGAATATTGCCTGACACAAAGGCTGAGCAATATTACCCTTTAATTACACTACACAATGCGTATCGATTTAACCCACTTGGTGACAAAAAAGCAGAAAAAAAACGGATAAGTGATACCTTGGATTCACAGACGTAAAACTCTATTGCTTCCAGCTTATTAACTTATAATTTCAAAAAACATCATGAATAAATAAAAAAACAACCATCTTCAATTTTGTGCTTAATTTTATTAAGCGGTCGATTGCCGTTTTCTATACATTCACCATTTTCAACATTGAATTTCCATTGATGTTTTGAGCAAGTCAATGTTGTCCCTTCGAGGATTGACAGCGGTATATCCGTAGCTTGATGTGGACAACGACTATCGTAGACTTGGTAGTCATTACCTTTTTTATTTATAAAACAGGCTCGACCATCATAGTCGTAACGAGATACACCCTCTTCTATTTCATTCACCGCTATTAATTTATGCCACTGTTTTTCCTTTCCGATTAGTTCAGGATTAAAATCAGGGAGATCCATTTGTAATATAATATCGACCGCCCAAATGATCTTACTCATGCCCAGTGTTGGTAGACATACCAACATCGCATCTAAAATTTCATCGGCACTATTGCCTTCTCTTAATGCACGAACAAGGTATTGTTTTAAGCCCGCTTCGGTTTGTCCATCGACCTTAGTGATAACTGATAACAACGACCGTGTTTTAACATCAAGGTGTTTGCCACCTTCTTTTAGTGCCTTAAAATAGGGTTCGACAGCGTCTTTCCGTACCTTTAATAAATAGTTTAGTGCATCACTCATCTGTTTCTTCCGTTGGTTCATCCCAATGTCTGGGTGGCATTTCTACTGTCTGTTCACCTATTTTATTTGAATAAATATCTTCCATCATTAACGTTACTGTTGGATTGTGGTAATTCTGATGTAGTAACATGATATTTATTTTTGGATCAATCGACTTATAAATTTCTTCTTCTTTTTTAAATAAGAGAGTCCTTTTAACTGCACGTTGTACCGGTATGTGCACTGAGACAACACCAAGCTGATGACTATCTTTTCTGGTACAGGCATTCATGTTCTGTTTTTGGAAACAACGCACACCGACATCGGAAACTATGGCGCTGGTTTCTTTATCTAGTGTACGAAATCGAATTTCAGCAAAACTGAGTTTTTTTTCAATTTTTGCTCCAAACAACTCAAAGTAATCTGTCGTTATAAATACAACTGCAATAATTAGAACAGCAACAATAATCGTTGAAAATATTTTTATCTTCTTCTTATCCACCAGAACTTCCTCGATTAGTCTCGGCGTAAACGATCTCTTACCGATATGGGAGTTGGATATCTCAAAACAATAATATATGACGACACAATAAAGGTTAGCAGTGTAGCAAACTGGATTAAATAGGATGTCTTTTCATCTATAAAACCTGAATTGACGGCCAGTACAGCGATTAATAATGAGAACTCGCTGATTTGGCCCAACCTGAACCCGGTTTCGAAAGAGACATACTTCTTTTCTCCTTCCCTCTGTAACAACCAGCCAAAAACAAGTGGCTTACAAATAAGCACGAGAACAGCAAGGATTGTTCCAGGAATAAAAATTTCACTAATGACAGATATATTAAACCCTGCTCCCAATGAAAAGAAAAAGATGATGAGAAAAAAATCTCGCAGCGGTTTCAAACGTTCAGTAATAAACAATGCAATTGGACTAGAGGCCAATGTTACACCTGCGACAAACGCACCAATTTCATGCGATAAACCACCATAATGCGCTAATTCGGCGATACCAAGGCACCAGGCAATGGCTAACAAGAATATATATTCATGTATTTCATCAAAACGTTGGATCAACTTGATGAGTACAAATCGTTCTATTAGATAAACAACCCCTACCAAAATAGGTAAGTAAATTAATTGCATCGCAATATCGACCATCAGGTTACCGCCCTTACCATACCCTTGCAGCAATAATAAAATCACAATAGCGATCAAATCCTGAATTAATAGAATACTGATAATGATCTGGCCCGTATGCTTATGATGCAGCGTTGTGGTTGGTAATAACTTTAGACCAATGATGGTGCTGGAGAACATCATGACGGCACCGATTAACATTGCTTGCAATAATTCGTAGCCAAAGATAAAACCAATCGAAAAGCCAATCAGACAAAATGCTGCTGAACTCAGTAAGGTAACAACTGTGGCTTCACGTAGCATTTGCCATAATTGCTGAGGTAATAGATCCAGTCCCAGTAAATACAGCAGGAATATAATACCAATATTAGAGATATCACTGATTAATTCTGCATCATCAATGAAACCCATCCCGGATGGCCCCAGGATTAGGCCAAGTGCGATATAGGCGACAATCATTGCTTGTCTTGCGTATAAGGCAAACGTGGCAAAAATGGCAGCACCGGTAAAGATTAAAAATATTGAAAATTGAATTGATTGCTCAGTCATTTATTGTCCCAGTAGTATTCCATTATTTAGTTTTCTTTTTGACATCTTTCCCACGCCTTGTCTAATCGTTTCAATGATACTGGTATTCGTGTTTTTAATCCCTGTGCAAATAACGAGATACGTAATTCTTCACACATCCAACGGTATTCGTCAAATGAGCTTGTATTACCGTCTGTTTCATATGCATGATCCACCAGTTTTTTTATTCTGTCCCAATGAGGTTGAATTTGCTCTGTGGATTGACGATCCTTATCAAGCCCATATTCAAGTTTTTCCATACGTTTAATTATAGCTTCCAGATAACGCGGATATTGCTTTAAATATTCCGTTTCAATATCTTCGATAAAACCGTGAAACATCATATATTCCAGTTGTTCTTCAATATCTTTGACCGCATGACTATATTTCAGCATGGCTTGATCGGCGAGCAATGTTCGAACTTGCAAATTCATTTCCAGTATTTTCTGCAAGACCACACAAACCCTGTCTGCATTCCCGATTAATTCTGACCTACCCTGCTCGAGTGCTGCCAAAAAATGTCCTTGTTTACGAATCAAGACTTTTTCATATAAGAATGTTTCATCTAATACAAGGTTAATAATCGACCCAACTAATTCTTCTTTATTGCCAAACCCAGCATACAACAGCGCTAACTTATCTATGTTTCTTAAGTTCTTGCGCAGATACTTAATCTCTTTTGACAATGATTTTTTCAGTAATCCGCGCAAACCAAATTTCAGATAATATTCGGCCGTGCGCAAGTTATCGAATGCATATTTATAAACCTTACCATCTTCCTCTAATAAGGACGGGTAGCTTGTTATTGTATTTCCTTTAGTTGTTACTTTCTGTTCTATCGGCAAATCATCAAAATCCCATGAGGTAATCTCTTCTTCGCCAAATGACGCCTGATATAAATCAGTAAACGCATGTTCGATTTGTGTCGCCAATTTATTTTTCAGTTCGACAATATCATCGCCTTCGGCTATTAATTCATTATTAGAGTCTACCACTCGATAGTTTGTCCTGAGGTGCTCGGGTAAAGCGCCCTCTGTAAAATCGTTGATTGCGATATCTACTGCTCGCGTTTTGAATAAATATGCAATCAGATTTTGTTTTAATGAGATCGAATGATTTTTAATATTATTTACACATTCCGTTGCCGTTTCCGGAATCGGCACTAATGTCTTGCGAATAGGCTTTGGTAATGACTTTAATAACAAGATAACCTTTTCTTCTATCAGGCCCGGCACCAGGTAATCCATGTGGTGTTGATCGAATTGATTTAATACCTCAATCGGAACATCAACACTTATTCCATCTTCTTTAGTGCCAGGCAGGAACTTGTATTCAAGCGGCAATTGCATTCCATTAAACTTGATATTATCCGGGTACGTCATTTCCGTAATATCATCAATCTCACGATTTATGATTAAATCATTCGTTAGATATAAAGTTTGTTTTTGTTCTTTGTTAAGTTGCTTGACCCATGCAGCAAATGATTGTCCGTCATAAACATGGGCTGGCAATGCTTTGCTATAAAACTTATAGACTGCTCCTTCATTCAGAATATCAGGGCGCCGTGACTTTACTTCCAAATGTCTGACTTCCGCTATTAATTGATTGTTGTGTTTGAAGAATTTTGCACTCGACTCTAAATCACCCTCTACCAATGCGTTTCTGATAAACAAGGCTTTAGATTCAACCGGGTTAATAGCACCGTAATTAATTCTTTTGCCTGAAACCAGGTTCATGCCATATAAGCTAATCTTCTCTAAGGCAACGACACGAGAACTTTTGCTATCCCAATGCGCATCTGAATAGCTGCGTTTCAATAAATGCTTTGCCACACTAATCAACCATGCGGAATCAATGCGTGCTACATTTCGGGCATATAATCGAGTGGTCTCAACCAAGTCAGCCGCAACAACCCACTTTGGTTTTTTATGAAACTGCCCCGATGCGGGAAACAGGTTTAGTTTAATATCACGAGCCCCGGTATATTCATGTTTGTCAGACAAGAACGCGACATGACTCGACATGCCACTCAAGATTGCACAATGTATATTTTGATAACTAGCAGGCTCTGTATTCAACAATAAACCCATCTCCGTACACACGTGACGCAACTGTCTATGGATATCAATCCATTCTCTCATCTTCGTATAAGACAAGAAGTTGGTTTGACACAATTTTCTTAGCTTATTCTGTGAGAGTTGTTTGATTTGTTTTTGATAAAAACCCCATAGATTTAGAAACCACAGAAAGTCTGAGTCATCATCGCTAAATTGTTGATGCGATGTATCCGCCTTTTGTTTTTTATCTATCGGTCGTTCTCTAGGATCTTGTATACTTAATGCACTGACGATAATTAATATCTCATGCACGCAATGAAAATCATGCGCTGCCAATAATATTCTTGCATGCCTCGGGTCTAGCGGAAACCGCACCAACTTTCTACCCACCGGTGTTAATTTTTCTTCCTTATCCAAGGCGTTAATCTCGCGCAATAAGCGCATCCCGTCGTTGATAAATTTCTTGTCAGGGGGATTGATAAATGGATATTTTTCTATATTTCCAATCTTTAATGCCTTCATCTGTAAGATCACTGATGCCAGGTTGGTACGCAGGATCTCAGGCTCTGTGTATTCCCCGCGTGAAGAAAAGTCTTCTTCACTATACAAACGAATGCATATCCCTTCACTAGTTCTGCCACAGCGACCCTTGCGTTGATTGGCTGCCGCCATAGAGACCCTTTCTATTGGCAGACGCTGTACCTTACTGCGATAACTATAACGACTGATGCGCGCCATACCGGTATCGATGACATAGCGTATCCCGGGGATGGTCAGTGATGTTTCTGCAATATTAGTTGCCAACACGATATGGCGGCGTTTATGTGGCGCAAAGATCTTATTTTGTCTCGAGGAACTGAGCCGAGCATATAGCGGTAAAATATCTGTATCGCGTAAGTTTTGTTTGCGGAGAAACTTATCAGTCTCATGAATTTCTCCTTCCCCTTCCATGAAGATCAGGATATCGCCCATATCATATGAGGTAAGCTCTCGAATTGCTTGTAAGATAATTTCTTCCCTACTGATTGGGTCTTCATCTTCATTACTGATTTCAACTGGTCGATACAAAACATCAACCGGCCAAGTTCTACCAGAGACTTCAATAATGGGTGCATTATCGAAATGTTCAGAAAAACGAGTAACGTCAATTGTAGCGGAGGTAATAATGACCTTGAGATCAGGTCTTTTTGGCAAAAGTTGTTTTATATAACCCAGAATAAAATCAATATTAAGACTACGCTCATGAGCCTCATCGATAATCAATGTATCGTATTGATTTAAATATCGATCCTGCTGTAATTCAGCAAGTAAGATACCGTCAGTCATCAACTTGATGTAAGAATGCTTGTTAGTTACATCCTGATGTCTGATCTTATAGCCAACAGCATCGCCTAACTCGCTTCCCAGTTCTTCAGCAATTCGCACCGCGACCGTTTTTGCGGCTAGTCGCCTCGGTTGCGTATGTCCAATAACACCTCCGATCCCACGTCCCAACTTGAGACATAACTTTGGCAACTGGGTTGTTTTACCCGATCCTGTTTCCCCGCAAATAATCGTAACGGGATTATTTAAAATGGCATCAGATATTTCATCAACATGCTGATTTATCGGTAAATTATCATCAAAATTACATTCCGGGAGACGATTTACTCTATCTGCTTTGCTCTTGACTGATAATTCTATGTTTCGTTTTAAGGCTTCCCATTCAGCTTTATTCTCATTGTTGATATTTTTTAAACAATTAAAGTCACGTTTTAAACGAAACTGTTCTGAAGAACGCGCTTCTGATAAACGGTCATAGATATTTTTTAATTCTAACGATGTCATGCCTTTCCTATTCATGTCTTTTACAGCAATATTAAGACTATGCATTAATATAAAACTAATCCCAATTTATTGACTCGAATCAAGTATTTATTTGTAATTTATTGATGGACTGGTAGGATAATCAAACATAAAATATTAAATTAATCCAGACAGTATTTTCTGCGTTAAGTACTACAAATAATAAACGATAAAATTGATTATATTACTTTTCACGAATGGGGTTTTCTTAGCGTATGGCACTTGAATTTGAATTAGCCGGTTCACAAATTGATGGCGCAAGAGACTATCAAGAAGATGCATTCCTTATCACCCACCTGACTGATGCTAATGGCAGACCTAGCGCTCTCGTTGTTATTGCCGATGGCATGGGTGGCCACGCAGCGGGCAACGTCGCCAGTAATATGGCTGTACAAGCCTTTAACAAACATGTATCCGCAAACTACCCAACTGAAAACCCGTCTGAGATTCTCGAACAATCTGTAGTCAAAGCCAACAACTCCATTAAGGAAACCGTAGCAGAAACACCAGCCCTTGCGGGCATGGGTTGCACCATGGTGGCTGCCATTCTTGAAGATGGAAAAATGTGGTGGGCTAGCGTTGGCGATAGTCATTGCTATCTTGTTCGAGATAGAGAATTAACAAAAAAGAATGCTGACCATAGCTATGGTGGTTTTCTCGACAGAATGGAAGCTGACGGCACACCGGTAGAACCAGAACCGGGCCTATCCCGCAATATGTTGATGAGTGCCATTACTGGCGAAGACATCAATGAAATAGATGTCCCTGCCAACCCTTTCGAACTTCAGGCCGGTGACCGAATTATTTTATGCAGTGACGGGCTTGATACCCTAAGCGCCGGTAAGATTATTCAATATTCTGAATGGTCTGAAGCCACTAAGGAATGCGCTGATGCATTAATGACAGCAGTTGAAGAAGCCAATATGCCGCGTCAGGACAATACCACTGCTGTTGTTGTAAACGTAAAAGACACTGCGGAAGCAGCACCAGCGGAAACTGTAACTGAAGATGTACTCGAATCGACTGCAGAAATGTCTGTCGCCGATGTCTCAACGGAAGAAGTGGAGCCAGAACCAGCGCCAGAACCACAGCAACAGACAGGGCAGCCTGCTTTTGTCGAACCTGAAACAGATAGCTTTGCTGAGAAACCCAAAAGCAAAACGGGCATGATGATTGGCATAGCCGCCGCAGTTATTCTGATTATTGGCGGTGTAGCCTTCACTATGATGGGGGAAAAACCAGCACAACAACCTGAACCAGCCGTTGTAGAAACTGAAGTTGAAGCCGTTGATGAGCAAGTCATAGAAGAAGCCATTGTTGATGAAGAGGATGAAACATCTTTAGCCGCCTCAGAACCAGAGGCTGTCATTGAAGAACCCGTAGCGCCAGTTATCGAACCAAAACCAGAGAAGACCACGACTGTTGTTGGCAAGACAATTCAAGACAACTTGAAATCCGGTGGCAAGGGTCCGCTAATGATCGTCATTCCCGCGGGCAAATTCGCCATGGGTAGCACTAGTTCCAAAAATTCAGATGAACGACCGCGGCATGATGTCTCTGTAAGACAATTTGCTGCCAGCCAATATGAAATCACCTTTGCGCAATATGACCTTTTTGCCAAAGCAGAAGGTAAAAAAATACCAGATTCGCTTTATCTAGACAGAGAAACGCATCCTGTTATCTTTATCTCTTGGGATGATGCCTACTACTATACAAAATGGCTCTCAGAAGAAACCGGCCAGAAGTATAGATTAGCAACTGAAGCAGAATGGGAATACATGGCTTCAGCAGGTAAAAAATCCACCTTTTGGTGGGGCTATGATGAAGAACCTAATCGCGCTCATTGCTTCGGTTGTGGTACTAACCTCGATCCCCGAAAACCAACTAAGATAGGTAGCTTCGAGGCTAACCCATTTGGTCTTTATGACACATCAGGCAACGTCGGAGAATGGGTACATGACTGCTGGCATGACAATTACAAAGGCGCCCCAGAATCTGCCGACGTTTGGGAAGGTGGAGATTGTTCTTACCGTGTCGTTAGAGGTGGAGCATATAGCACACCGCCACAATCAACACGTAGTGCAAAACGAGATAAATTCAAATCTGATAAGGCCTATGACCACATAGGTATCCGTGTTGTCAGAGAAGTCCCCTGATTTCGTTACGATTGCTTATCTTTTAGCGTTAATTGTCACTATGCCCAAGCGACATGTCAGGTTCAATCCTGTCACGTATTAGTTGCTTTAACTCTTTAGACTCAGGGAATCTTTCTTCTGTTTTTCTAGAGAATATTTCTTTCCCATCCAATAAAACTGTGAAAACACCACCAGTAGAGGGCACTAGCACAAGCTCACCCAGCTTCTCACCAAATGTCATTAGCAGTTCTTGGGCCATCCAATTTGCCCTCAGAATAAAACGGCACTGAGTGCAGTAATGGATTTCTAACCTTGGAGTATTTATTTTTGCAACCATTCCTATTTAAATACCTCTAATCATTTAAATCCCAGTTGCTGGAGGCAGATATGTCACTACCCTATCGAACAATATTCTATTCTACTATATTAATGCTATTGCCTCTGAGTTCACAGGCGGAGATAAAAATAATTCTGGGGGTGCCCATTTATAGCCATTACAAACATAATTACTACCCACAGAAAAACTATCAAAGACAGAATAACCTTGATTATAAATACAACAATTCCTATTCAAATCGCCGATACAATAATCTCTCCGATCTATACAGTCGTCATGGTAATAAACATGCGTATGATCGTGCTAATTATTACCGTAATAAATACCAGAAAAACTACTCTAACTCTCGCCGTAGCAATAATCGGCGCTACCAACAGGGTTATGCACAGGGTTTTAATGACGGACGACGCTTTAAAAGGAATAATAGAAATAGATGAAATGCATCAAACTTTAAAAATGAGTTCGAATTAACAATCTATTGCTACCTGTTTTTCATAATAATTAAACTACGATAAAGCATATAAACAAAATTCAATTTAAAACAGCCTACAATGGTATAATCCCCTCCTTCTGATTATAATTACAACGCTCTAATCGATCTGTCATGGGGAATTGGAAAAACAGTTTTCAGGCATTCTTGCATCCAAGAGTGCTCACTATGCTTTTCTTTGGCTTCTCTGCCGGCATCCCGTTGTTATTGATATTTTCTTCTCTAGGTCTTTGGTTAAGAGAAGCAGGTATAGAACGATCTGCTGTCACCTTCTTTAGTTGGGCGGCATTAGGCTATTCCTTCAAATTTGTTTGGGCTCCTATAGCAGATAAACTCCCTATCCCCTTTTTAACCCATAAATTGGGCAGACGACGTGCATGGATGTTGTTGTCGCAAATAGCAATCATCAGTTCAATCTTATCAATGGCATTTGTTGATCCTGCTAACAGTACATCGCACCTGAAAATAATGGCTCTGGCCTGCGTCATGCTTGGTTTTTCTGCTGCCACACAGGACATTGTTATTGATGCCTACAGGATTGAATCGGCTTCATCTGAACTACAAGCTCTGATGTCTGCAACCTATATAGCAGGCTATCGTATCGGGATGTTGTTCTCTGGTGCAGGTAGTTTGTTTATTGCCGGTTCCTTGGGTTCAGAACTAAATTCATATAATTACTATGCATGGCAAATCACATATAGTTGTATGGCCGTAGCAATGCTAACCGGCATTATTACGACGTTATGTATAAAAGAACCAGAAAAAAACAGAATCACTGAGTATAAGTATTCGAATGTCACATACATTAAGTTTTTTCTGACTTTTATTCTTGCGGTAATCGGCTTTGTAATTTCGTTTCACCTTAGCTCTGAATTTGCTGCATCCTGGAAAAATAATCTATCAGAAATATTAAATAATAAAACACTATCTAATTTTTGCGTTGAGTTCTTTCGTCTTTTTCTTGGAACAGGAGTATTTATATCAATTGTATTTACACTCATAAAATTTAAATTTATTGAAAACAAAATCATCGCTGAAAGTTATCTAGAACCTGTCCTCGATTTTTTTCAACGTTACAGTATTAAGCTCGCAATATTATTATTAGTTTTAATTGGGCTTTATCGTATATCCGATATTGTTCTTGGTGTGATTGCCAACATCTTCTTTCAAGACCTCGGATACAGTAAGAAAGAAATTGCCTCTGTGGTCAAAACGTTTGGCTTGTTTATGACCATCGCAGGTGGTTTTTTAGGGGGTATTTTATCAATACGGCATGGTGTAATGAAGGTCTTGTTTCTAGGTGCGCTACTCACCGTTTTAACAAACTTGTTATTTATGCTTCTAGCCGTCAAAGGATATGATATTAAATTACTTTATCTTGTTATCTCCGCAGACAATTTATCCGCCGGAATTGCTAGCGCAGCTTTTGTCGCTTTTCTATCACGATTAACAAATATTTCTTTTACTGCTATGCAATACGCAATATTCAGTTCCTTAATGACACTCTTTCCAAAAATTATTGGAGGATACTCCGGTTCCATTGTCGAAAATGTGGGTTATACAAACTTCTTTTTATTTGCATCTTTGCTGGGACTACCTGTCTTAGTCATTATTTATCTCGCTAACAAACATTTAAAATTCGAGTAACACATTACTTATCATGGCAATCGAAATAGAACGTAAATTTCTTATCTCTAATAATGGTTGGCGACATGATGCCGATGAAGGCATTCAGATCACACAAGGTTATATGGGCAGCAATGAGAAAAGCTCGGTTCGCATCCGAGTTGATGGTAAAACTGCCAACATCAACATCAAAAGCATGACCATTGGCACTCAACGCAGTGAATACGAATATGCTATTCCATTAGATGAAGCAAATGAAATGCTTACAACATTATGTGATCGCCCTTATATAGACAAAACGCGTTATCGCGTTAATCACCAAGGACACGTATGGGAAGTTGACGTCTTTGCCGGCGAAAATGAAGGCTTAGTAGTCGCGGAGATAGAATTAACCACTGCCGACGAAACCTTTGCGCTACCCAACTGGGTAGGTGCAGAGGTCACAGAGGATTATCGTTATTACAACATTTGCCTCGTCACTCACCCCTATAAAACCTGGTGACACATACTATGTTGCAGAATCCTACAGTATTCTATTTTATACTGTTTTTCACATATGGAATCGTAGTATTTACATATGTTTAAATATACGAGTACGCTATAATTGTTGATAATCCTTTTCAGAAAGTACCATCGTTAAAATACAATATTTTCTAAATCTTGAAGAAATGAGCATTAAAACCAATAATCACCAAGAAGTACTAATCGATAAATTTAATCGTGTTGTCGATTATGTCCGCATCTCAGTGACTGACCGCTGCGATTTTCGTTGCGTCTATTGTATGGATGATGAAATGCAGTTTGTGCCTCGCGCACAACTTTTAACGTTGGAAGAAATATCACAAATAGCACAGGCATTTACCGAACTCGGCGTGAAAAAAATTCGAATTACCGGCGGGGAGCCTCTTATTCGTCGCAACGTCATTCAGTTATTTGAAGGCATAGGTCAATTATCCGGGCTAGATGAACTAGTATTAACCACAAATGGTTCACAATTAACTAAACTGGCCCAACCATTAAAAGATGCCGGTGTTAAACGCATCAACATAAGCCTGGATTCTCTTGATGCAGAAAAATTTAAACGCATTACACGAGTCGGTGAATTAAATAACGTCATCTCCGGGATTGATGCTGCGATTGCCGTTGGTTTTGAAAAAATAAAATTAAATGCCGTTATATTAAAAAATCGTAACGACGATGAGATCATAAACTTGGTTCGATATGCCAGTGAGCGCGGTATGGATATCAGCTTTATTGAAGAAATGCCGTTGGGCGTTATTGGTGATCATGACCGAGCTGAGGTTTTTTATTCTAGTGATGACATCAGGAAGGATCTGGAAAAAGTATTCACTCTGGTACCAACAACTGAGACAACAGGTGGTCCATCAAAGTATTTCAAATTAACAGAGACCGGCACCCGTGTTGGTTTTATTTCACCGCACAGCCATAATTTTTGTGAATTATGCAACCGAGTGAGGCTAACTTGCGAAGGACGATTACTATTGTGTCTTGGTCAGGAGCATTCTGTAGACCTGCGCAAAACGCTCCGCACCTACCCGGGCGACATGGACAAACTCAAACAAACCATTAGAGACTCCATGCTAATCAAACCTAAAGGGCACGATTTCAATTTAACGGAAAAACCAATCATATTCCGGCATATGAATGTAACTGGAGGGTAGCTGTGTCCAGGAATTATCGTCCGGATATGACGGAAGCTGGTCTCTCCCCCACTCAAGCTGTTCTCGCCACAGATGAATATCAGAACACTCGTGAACTCCATGTTGCGGAAGAACGCGCGCTCACGATCTATATTGACAGTTTTGAAATCGTTACGTTAATGACCCTGGGCACACAACCTGAAATGCTTGCTTTAGGTTATTTAAAGAATCAAGGCTTAATAAAACAGCTGTCTGAAATAAAATCCATACAAGTTGATTGGGATGTCAACGCCGTTGCTATCACAACATACGAAAATCGCGACGACTGGAAAGATAAACTAGGCCCAAGAATCGTTACAACGGGTTGTGGCCAAGGCACTGTTTTCGGCGATATCATGGATCATCTAGACGCCCTCGATATTCAATCGATAAAAATAAAACAATCCCATCTTTATACCTTATTAAGAAATTTGAATGTCTATAACGATGTCTATAAAAATGCAGGCGCCGTTCACGGTTGCGCACTTTGCCATGATACCGAACCACTAATATTCATCGAAGATGTTGGTCGTCACAATGCCGTTGATGCTATTGCTGGCAAGATGTGGTTAGAAGATATCTCTGGTAACGACAAAATATTTTATACCACTGGCAGACTAACCTCGGAAATGGTTATAAAGGTAGCGCAAATGGAGATCCCTGTATTATTGTCTCGTTCAGGCATCACCAAGATGGGATTAAATCTGGCTCGTGACATGAATATCACGCTACTATCCAGAGCTAAGAGCAAACATTTCCTGGTTTACAATGGCGCAGAAAATATTGAATTTGATGTCGAACTTCCCCCCAAACGAGAAGTCGCTAATGTAGTAAAGTAAACATCATTTTATAATTCCGCAACATCGTTGTAACTAGACATGCCAATTGAGCAAGAAGAATGAATATTAAATCAGATGTTACAGGCGTCATTCTCGCAGGCGGACAGGCTCGGCGGATGGGCGGGCAAGACAAAGGGCTGGTAATGCTTGATGGAAAACCCATGATTGAGCTCATCATTGACATACTTAAACCGCAGACTGCCAAACTACTTATTAATGCCAATCGAAATCACGATCTTTATTCACGATATGGCCTCGAATTGGTTGCAGACGAATTATCTGGTTTTTGTGGTCCACTCGCTGGAATGGCAAGCGCGCTAAAGATAATAAATACTGGCTACATGGTTACTGCACCTTGCGACTCCCCTTTCATACCTCTTGATTTGGTTCATAGATTATCCGAACCGCTTAAGAATAAATCAGTTGATATTAGTGTTGCTCATGATGGCGAACGTATTCAACCTGTCTTCTGCATGCTAAAAAAAACGCTCTTGCAATCACTGGTAGATTATTTAGTTGCTGGAGATAGAAAAATTGATCGCTGGTTTGAGCAACATGACTTTACCATGGTCGATTTTTCAGACAAGCCGGAAACATTTGAGAATATCAACACACATGAAGATGTTCAGAGTGCACTGTCAAAATTACGTAGCCGTTGAATATGAAAATAAAATCTGATGTCCCTATTTTAGGTTTTTCCGCATATAGTGGAACGGGGAAAACGACCTTATTAGTGAACTTAATACCTTTATTAAAACAACATGGTTTAGAAGTCGGCGTTATTAAACATGCGCACCATACCTTTAAGATAGATCAAGTCAGCAAAGATAGTCATAAAATAAAAAAACTGGCTCAGACCAAATGTTAATTGGTTCAAAAAAGAGAAGTCCCTTGATGATAGAGCAAAAAGAAACAGAACAAACAATGCGATTACTGGAACATATTTCCCATTTAGATCAGTCTAAGCAAAGCCTTGTTTTAGTTGAAGGCTTCAAGCCAGAGTCAATTCCAAAAATAGAATTATACCATTCGAATCTGGGTCAGACTTTGATTTGTAATTCGGGTGAGAGTGCCATTACGCTTACTACGGATGCTGCAATCACTGAAAAATTAAACTTGATTATTCTTGATCTAGATAATCATACTGCGATAGTGAAATTCATAACGCTGCTATTAATAACTAACGGAATTCATCATGTCTGAAAACAATATCAACAAAGATTACAGTTGCATGGACGATTACGATCCAAACTCTATTTTGCCTGATGAAGCATTAAAAAGAATATTTAACACCATATCCGCCACTACTGAAACAGAGTCTATTCCCATACGCGAAGCACTGGGTCGTGTACTTGCTCTAAACATCACTTCTGAAATTAATGTCCCCTCAGGGCGTAATTCCGCGATGGACGGGTATGCTATTAATGCGGCAGACATCCCCACCGAAGGAACACATACTCTAAAAATAATAGGCTCAAGCTTTGCTGGCAAACCCTCTGAGATAAAACTTAAAAAGGGAGGATGCATCCGGATTATGACTGGCGCAATTTTGCCTGATGGTTCTGATACTGTTGTCATGCAAGAACTAGTTGAAGTATCTGGAGACCAAATTAGCATTGGTATTGATACTAAGCCCGGGAGCAACGTTCGTGAAGCAGGAGAAGACCTTGGGATTGGTGATCTTGTTCTCGAAAAAGGAATGAAACTTACTCCCGCAGATATTGGGCTATTGGCATCATTGGGTCTTGCTGAAGTAGATGTTTACCGAAAACTCCGAGTCGCATTCTTTTCTACTGGCGATGAATTACGTTCGGTCGGTGAGCAACTGGATAACGGCGCGATCTATGACAGTAATCGCTACACTCTATACGGAATGCTATCACGATTAGGCGTCGATATTATTGATATGGGTGTTGTTAAGGATGACCAAAAATTAATGGACAAAGCCTTTTTAGATGCGACAGGTAATTCTGACATTTTAATTACATCGGGTGGCGTTTCGGTTGGAGAAGCCGATTACGTCAAAGAAACCTTATTAAAACATGGCGAGGTAGATTTCTGGAAGGTTGCCATGAAACCCGGCCGCCCTCTTACCTTCGGAAAACTAGAATCGACTTATTTTTTTGGGTTACCTGGTAACCCGGTCTCCGTCATGGTGACGTTTTACCAATTTGTACAACCTGCATTGAAAAAAATGGCAGGTGAAAGATCACCCACGCCAGTCATGATAAAGGTACCTTGTGTATCAAGTCTAAAGAAACGCCCAGGCAGAGTTGAATATCAGCGAGGCATACTTGAACATGATAAGAACGGCCGCATGGTTGTGCGTAAGACAGGTGCTCAAGGCTCAGGAATACTACGTTCCATGGCTGATGCAAATTGTTTTATTGTATTACCATTGGAAAATAATGGCGTGAAACCAGAAGATCTGGTTGACGTACAATTGTTTCATGGACTTGTTTAATTAACTTTTAATTTAATTTCACTCACCAGTAATTTGCTAAATGGTAACGCGCAGGTAAATGCAGGTGATACAGCGTTCAGCACATGAAATGATTTATCATCGCCTTCATACTTAAAATCCATTTCCAATTGTTTGGTTTTTATATTTATTAAATGAATCTGCTGTGCAATAAAAACCAGCATGCAATACACCGCTATTTCGACCACTAGCATGAATGCCTGGTTGATTTACTTTCTCAATAATAGAAATTGTTGCATCTGGAAATTGCCTTTTAATTTCCAAGGCAATTGTAAGCCCGACAATGCCCGCCCCAATAATTAGAAAATCAGGGTGTTTATTGAATGTCATATGAGTTTAATAACCAGGAGTGTTCTTTTCGACCCATTTTGTACCAGAGCTCGTTTCTTCTTTTTTCCAAAATGGCGCTCCGGATTTTAATTGTTCCATTATTGCACGACAGCTCTCAAAAGCAGCTTTGCGATGCGCAGACCATGTTGCAACTAAAACAATATCTTCGCCTATATTTACCTTGCCGACCCGATGCAATATTAATACATTAAGCAGTTGCCATTTTTCAATTGATTCTTTAGCAATCGCTTCCAGATGTTTTTCTGTCATGCCGGGATAATGCTCTAGCGTCATATGTGTTACTTTTTTGTCTTCGTTAAAATCACGCATTGAACCGACAAAATTTGCCGTTGCCCCATATTTTCCAACGATATCTAGACTATCCAAATAATATTGCATTTCCGCATAGGCATGAAACGGCTTTTTTCGAACCTCGATCAACATAGTTCAACCTCCAGTAACCGGTGGAAAAAAAGCCACCTCGTCCCCGGTTTTAAGTTGGTGTTCTGGTTTCACATACTCCATATTTACTGCCATCATGACGTTATCGAACTCGATACTCTTCCTGCCAATGATAGACTGCCAAAGAGAACTTACCGAAGTGCCTTCTTCAATTTCCAAGATCGAATCGGCCTCGCCTATCACTTCACGCAGGCTGGCAAAATATTTAACAGATACTTGCATATTATTGATTAAAGTCTTTATTTGAGTAGTATTAACCAATTATACCAAAGAGATAATAGTGATATGTCTAAATTAACGCATTTTAATGATCAGGGTGCAGCTCATATGGTTGATATTGGAGAAAAACCCGTTACTCAGCGAATTGCGGTAGCGAGCGGTTGCATTTCTATGCGTAAAGAAACATTGTCACTAATCAAAGAAGGTGGTCATAAAAAAGGGGATGTCCTCGGTATAGCAAGAACTGCGGGTATTATGGGTGCAAAAAAAACCTCTGAGTTAATCCCACTTTGTCATCCTCTTTCACTTACGCACATCAATATCGACTTAACCGTTAATGAAGAAAACTCGTCAATTCTCTGCGTGTGTCAGGCAGAAACAGAGGGCAAAACCGGCGTAGAAATGGAAGCGTTAACTGCCGTTCAAATTAGCTTGCTGACCATTTATGATATGTGTAAAGCGGTTGATCGTGGTATGACTATCACTGATATCCAATTAACTAAAAAATCGGGCGGTAAATCAGGGACTTGGAAACGTTAATAATCAACATTGCCTGATTGCATATTATGTAGTTGACTAAAACTAACGTAAGTAACTATAATTATTGTAGTTTTTTTAAGACACAATAATGTTCTACACTTTAGAGTGTCCTCATAAAGAATCAAAAGTCAGGTAATAACACTTGACACTTTTTATGTTAGAAATATGTATGGAGTATTTTAAATAATGGGCACATATAAAACCGATAGCAGTACTAATAGAAGTCACGGTATTCTTAAATATCCTCGTACTGAAGTCGAATTTATTAATATATTGGATCACTTTGTTGGCAGGCACATAGAAAAAGCAGTCGCACATTTCGGTGTGCCAGAAGACGAAGTAGACTTAACTGGCGGTGCTAAAGCTATAAAATTTACCAAATCAGCAACTACCTTCAACAGCAACTGCACATTCATGATCAACAACGTAGGCGCTATCACAGAATACAATTTTGAACGCGGGGAAATAGCGTAGTAAATTAAACTCGCTGTTCTATTACTACCGATTGATGTCCTAGTAGTTGGCGGACATCAATCGTATTTAATGTATTTAAATCTCGGATCCTCAGGTGTCCCATCAAGAGCGCTAGCCTCTTCTTTGCCAGGTTGCCATTGGACCACCTCTTCAATCTTCAAGGCTAATTCAAAATCTTTGTCTGTTATACCTTTTGCGGCATGATTCATGAGCTTAACCGTAACAAAGGCATAAGAAACCGTTAAATCAGGATGATGCCAGGCAGCTTCTGCTAAATGACCAACTGTGTTCACAACCATTAAGGTTGATTTCCAACCACTAGTTTTATATTTTCGTCGTATCCAACCACCTTCGAAATGCCACTCAGGCAGCTCTTCTTTCAAACGCGCCTCTATTTCTTCTTCGGTGTAGGTTTCATCTTTTCCTGCTTTACGCCATTGTGCCATTGCTTAACACCTCTTCTCTATATTCTTCATCACCATAATCAATGTTTCTTTGTCGCGGAATTGCTTTTCTTATCTTGACAAGATTTTTAATCTCAATTGATCTCACTCTATTGTTTTCAGCGCATAATGCTCCACGGAACCCTAAATAATCAGCGTCGATATCTAACAATGCACTTATATCTTCATACTGCAAAGATCCCGCAAGCCCTGTTAATAAGCCGTATGATTTTGCTAACCGAACAAACCCATCTAATATTTGGCGGTTTAATAAAGAAAGTAAATTTTTATCTGTTTTACTTTTTGTATCCAACATGACGCCACTTATATCGCTCGTCATCAAATCTTCTAATGAAGTTAAGCTAACATAGTCTTCAGCAAATAGAACAACTATTATCTTTATATTTTTTTTAACGGCTTGATTTAGTACTTCAATGAAATACTCATTTGCATAGTCAGCAAATAAACCTACTTTGACATAATCAACACCAGTATTCCCCATACTGACTATACGCTCGTATAACAACGGATCATTAGGTTCAATATCTCCGATGGTTGCACTGGTAAGAATCACATCTGAAATTGAGTCAACAATATTTGAAACAACATTTGTATCAAGTGCGCCTAAAGCTCCTAGCTCAGGGTTTTTCAAGTCGATAATATCAACACCATTCTTATGGACAAGCTGTGCTTCTTTTATCGATGTCACACTTGCAAGCATACCGGTCATGCTGTTTTTTCCTTAGCAGATTCTTGCCTATATGATTCTATTCTTTCCATTAACCAACCCCAGGCGATTTTCTCATTTTCCCCAGCAGTCTTATCGATAGCAATCATTAAGTATTCCAATTCCTGTTCTATTTTTTCTTGCGTCAACATATCTAGTCGACTAACTAATATTGCTGCTTCCAGCACCGCAGACTGTGCACGATTAAAACCTTGAAATGGTTTGTGATTCATTTCAACAATCTGCTTACAATAAAAGCGAGGTCTCAAGTCATCATCTTCAAATTTCTCCAGCCCCAGTTCTAGATGGCTCAATGCTCCCTTTAGGCGATGCTCTTTTATTTTCTCAGCCGGAGCTAATGGCCAATTTTTTCGGCCAGTCAGACACCCGGCAAAAACACGAACATCATCAATCCGATTGACTACGGCTGTTTTATTACGCTGGATATTTTTCAAAGTAGCTGAAGGTTTAAATGGGGCGATGACTATCAAATCTGATTCTTCTCTAATACCCATTGGCGCTATATGAGTAGAACCATCTTTATTAGTAGTCGTAACTATAATTTCCTGGATCATTTTTTTTCTTTCTTTTTTATGCGGCTGGCTTTTAATGTGCTACCTGCTTTTTTATATTCTGTTGTCTCTTTACACAACTTTTTCATTGCGTGCGCAGCTCGCGAATCATCATTTTTTTGTTCTTCTGTTTTTTTATCAACAGAGGCGCCCCAATCAAGTTCTTCATCTTGCATGTAATTCTTACCTAGTTGCCAGGCAACTTGAGCCTTGCCTAGCTCTACGCCCATGTAAAATGAATGTGGTGCATCATCCTGTAATAAGTCTAGTTTAGGAAACAACTCAAAAGGGTTTTCATTTGTATTTATACCGTCACGATTATATACATGTATACCTGCTTCACTCACCTGAATTCTATAGCTAGGGTCTTTCACTTCCTGAGAAATCTCATTAATTTCTTCTTCACTATACGGAAAAGGCTTGCGTGCGTGCATGCCTAATAATGAGCTATCTATACCTTTAGGCAAACTACTGTCTCTTCTCGCAGCGTACATCATACGACGCGCTCTATCAGCTTCTCTAACAGCAGAACGGCAATGTGGGCTAACCTCTGTCGCTAATACTGCATCCAACTGCATTTCAGAAATTAAACCAAACAACATCGCATTTATGCCTGTAGTGTCTGCTTCAGTTAACTCTGTTAAATTACCAACACCCATCATGATTTTAATATCTGGACAATTTTGACGTAATTCATGATAGCGAATGATGGATTCAGTAAAACCAAAATGAATAGGATCTAATATCGCATCTGCATAAAAAGGTTGATCTTTTTCTGCATATTGTTCAATAGCACGATATAAAGAAGGCATGTCCCCATGTGTTTCTGGTATTAATATGGGGGTTGATGCTACTTCATCAGCTATCCAAAGCGTACTTTCTTTTAGGCTAAGCAAATAGTCGGCTCCTGACCGACCACCGCGTAATAAATCGTCCTCTTCAAGCGAATCTACACTCACCCTGAAACCTGCATCCTGTAATTCTTGTATAGTTTCTTCCAGATGAGGAAAAGGGGTATCAGGCAAACAACCTATATCGATGACATTTGCGCCATCCCGCCGATATTTTTCTGCTCGTTTCAAAATCTCTTCTACCGAAACCATGGGAGCATCTACAATCTCAGCAAATATCTCAACACTATACTGGCTGAGATCAAGCGGCTTACAGTCACGCCCAAAGAACATTGGTAGATCTTTTAAATCAATTGGCCCTCGCAAACACTCAACTCCCAATGTTTCTGCGGTAACAGATAAATCACCACGGCATAGACCAGGCACTATAATACGATTTACGTCGTCCAAATTGGACAGACGCCGCGTGAGCATCTGCGCTGTCATCAAAGCGGCGACACTGACACCAATATTTCTAATCTCATATGTAAATTCAGATGGTGCCATATCCTCGAGGATTCGTTGCAGACGCTTTTGCGCGAGCTTTCCAGTGAGAAACAAGATGTGTTCTTGGTTAGATTCGTGCATTGCGAAGCATTATAAGCAGCTGTTCCGTGATTTGAGAGTACTATTTTTATTTAAAAATATGGTTAATATGAACCATAATGGACGAATAATAACATCCATAGATGTCCTAATGACAGGTTAAACAAATCTATTATTAACTTTAAGTTATTGACATAACTCATTGTTTTTATTATTTTTTAATATAATTTCAACGTTTAATATAGACTGGCACGAATATAGCTCTGTATAAGGGATTAATACTTTCACCCTTCAGGAGAACTACAATGAAATGGTCTACACCCGAATATAACGATATCCGTTTTGGCTTTGAAGTTACCATGTATATTAATAATAAATAAGTCTGCTCAAAATTAATTTCAAATAAATTCGTTATCTAAGTGTTTAAAGATATTGGCAAACCAGTATCTTTTACTATGTTGTATTTGCGCGGCTTCAGTACTCGCACTAACCAAGCAACACGCTTATCATCCCGATACTTTTATAAAATAAAAATCACTTTAAAACTATGCATATACATTTATTAGGCACTGGCGCTGGTGGCGGCTTTCCTCAATGGAACTGCAACTGCGACAACTGCAAACGATTACGATCAGGCACAATAAAAAGCTCCGCACGAACACAATCATCTATTACGATTAGTGGAAATGGTGAAGACTGGGTATTATTTAATGCTTCTCCCGATATACGCGCACAGATCGAATCCTTTCCACCGCTGCAACCAGCTCGAAAAATTCGCGATACCGGGATTTGTTCAATAATTCTCTGTGATGGTCAAATTGACCACTCAACTGGATTAATTATTCTTCGTGAACACGACAAGCCCTGGGACGTCTATTGTACAGAAAGTGTTTATGAAGATATGACAACAGGTTATCCAATATTTAATATCTTAGGACATTTTCGTGGTGTTAATTGGCACGAAGTTAGTACTGAACAGACATCATTCACTATACCAAAAGCAGATAATCTCATTTTTACGGCGGTGCCATTAAAAAGCGAAGCACCACCCTATTCTCCTCACAGACATAACACCGTTCCCGGTGATAACGTCGGTTATAAGGTTGAAGACACCGCTACAGGAAAAAACCTATTTTATGCCCCTGGCTTAGGTGAAATAGAAGATCATGTCTATGAATATATGAAAAATGCCGATGTTGTATTGGTTGATGGCACAGTCTGGACCAATGACGAAATGTCACGACATGGAATCAGCGATAAATTAGCCAGTGAAATGGGGCATCTTGATCAATCTAGTAAAGGCGGCATCATGGAAACCCTAAGTAGTCTCAAAAAACCTCGCAAGATATTGATTCATATCAATAATACTAATCCAATATTAGATGAAGATTCACCTGAACGAAAACAATTAAATGAAGCTGGAATAGAAGTTTCGTTCGATGGTATGGATATTCATATATAAGACTTGGAGGACTAATAAATGACAGAACAAAGAACACCTTGGTCACGTGATGAATTTGAAGCCCAACTTCGTGCAAAAGAAAAGTATTATCATATTAATCACGAATTTCATCATTTGATGAATGAAGGCGGCCTGGATAAAGAAGCCGTTCAGGGCTGGGTTGCTAATCGTTTTTACTATCAAACGACCATTCCCATCAAAGATGCTGCTATCATGGCTAATTGTCCTGAACGTGATGTACGTCGCCAATGGGTTCAGCGAATCATTGATCATGATGGCGTTGAAGGTGAAGATGGCGGTATTGAAGCTTGGTTACAATTGGCTGAAGCAGTCGGTTTGAGTCGAGAAGAAACAACATCTTATCAACATGTGCTGCCTGGCGTCCGTTTTTCAATTGACGCCTATTTAAACTTTGCTCGGCGAGCCACTTGGCAAGAAGCGGCTTGTTCTTCATTGACAGAATTATTCGCACCAAAGATCCATCAAAAAAGATTAGATAATTGGCCAGAAATTTATCCATGGATCGACCAAAACGGTTATATCTATTTTAGGAAACGACTTAGTGAAGCTCGCCGTGATGTTGAGCATGGTTTGCAAATCACTCTGGATTACTTTAAGACCCGCGAAGACCAAGAACGGGCCTTAGATATTTTACAATTAAAACTGGATATTCTATGGACTATGCTTGATTGCATGTGGATGGCCTATATAGAAAAAAAACCTCCCTTTCATAATTGTTAAGATTATCTCTATGACTATAAATAAAGCTGATATACCAGAAGTCGCACCAACATTTCGTGTCCAATGGGAAGAGGTACAAGATTGTTATGTTGTGCTCTATCCGGAAGGCATGGTTAAACTTAGCGGAAGTGCTGGAGAAATCATGAAAAGGGTTGATGGAGAGCAATCCATTGATACCATAATTAAAGATTTAGAAATCACATTTTCAGAAAACAATCTGGAAGATGACGTCATAAAATTCCTGGAGGTCGCCTATGACACCGGCTGGATTAGAAACAAAAAATGATGTGAAACCACCGCTATGGTTGCTCGCAGAGCTAACCTATCGGTGTCCGTTACAATGCCCATATTGTTCAAACCCCCTTGAGATAGCCAAATATCAAAATGAACTCTCTACCGAAGACTGGGTTCGTGTTATGCAACAGGCACGCAAGATGGGTGCTGCTCAAATTGGTTTTTCTGGTGGAGAACCATTAGTACGTCCTGATCTTGAAGAGCTTATTCAAGAAGCAAGACACCTTGGTTTTTACACCAACCTGATTACCTCTGGCGTTGGTATGGATGAAGCACGAATTAAACGTTTTAAAGACGCAGGATTAGATCATATTCAGATTAGCTTTCAAGCTAGTGATGAAGAGTTAAATAACTTTCTCGGCGGCACCAAAACCTTTCAACATAAAAAGGAGATGGCGCGTATTGTTAAGGCATATGAATATCCAATGGTTTTAAACATTGTTATTCATCGTAAAAATATCGACCAGATCCGAGATATTCTTGAAATGACTGTTGAGCTAGAGGCAGATTATGTTGAACTAGCCAGCACACAGTATTATGGTTGGTCACGAATCAATGTTGACCAACTCCTGCCGACGCGAGAGCAATTAGCTAAAGCTGAAATCGTTGCTAAAGAATATCAGGAGAGAATGAAAGGAAAGTCTAGAATCATCTATGTTATTCCTGACTATTTTGAAAGCCGTCCTAAGCCCTGCATGAATGGCTGGGGAGCAATCTTTTTAACTATCGCGCCAGACGGTACTGCTCTGCCCTGTCACGAAGCAGGACAATTACCAATAGATTTTCCTAATGTGAAAGATGTTAG